>PVMJ01000205.1_pt1:0-217500 | contig 223712 bp, 197 predicted proteins | sample 1853361 | NCBI WGS metagenome assembly PVMJ01 (sample SAMN08533506, study PRJNA380276) | Synthetic metagenome, whole genome shotgun sequencing project. | isolation source: mock microbial community containing genomic DNA from 20 ATCC strains | collected 2017 | reverse complement strand
CTCTCTATATTAATCCCATTCATTATAAACAAATCTTCTAAAATTTCGCCTAACTTTCTAACATCTTCATTATTATTTCTCAAGATATCTTTAAAATTATATATCTTCCCAAACTTTCGCTTTATTAGCAACCTAACTTCTTTTATTCTATTCTTATAATTATCAAACTCCATATCAATATTTTGATTTATAAAATTTTTAGATTCAAACTCCTCAATATCGTTTAGAATAGAAATTACGAACCCTTGATCTACTATTTCTGGTGAAATATAAATAGCAAAATATAGATATACTGCCGCATCAAATTTTGCTTCTATATTTCTAGTTATTAAATCCATTTTCATGTACCTATTTTTCAATATTTTCTTATCATGTTTCTTTACAGCATTATATATAATTGGATAATACTTTCTAAGAACTTTAATAATTTTGCTTCTTAGCATACTATCCGTTTCCCCTTCTATAAGTACCCCAACAATCCTACGTGAATATATTTCTTGTTCAATATTTGCTTGCTTTATAGTAGTATAATTTATACAAGTGTCATTTATAGCCGCATTATAATATTTCAGTCTATCCTCATAATATATTTTATCAATATCTTTTTTCATTTCTTTGCTTCTCGTTAGACTTATACTTATATTAGCAAATATATAATTTCTTATAATGTTACTATCAATATTTAAATGTTCAGCAATAATTTTTGAAAAAGAACTTACATTTATCTTTCTATTATTACGCACTTCAATATCCACTATTTTTTCCTCCTTGCATTTAATACTGAATCTAGAATCTAAATCCTAATACCCATCATAATTATTTATTACAACAATATAATCACTTTCTCCAATCTTTGAAAACTGAAATTTAAGATTCAATTTTGTTAAATCTTCCTCTAACCAATTTGGAATATGACTGCAGGCTATTATTAGCTCATTAAAAATTTTTCTATTTAGAAATGGCTTCAAAGCTTGCTTAGACGTAATACCTATATTATCCTTCTGCAAATTCTTAAGATTTAATATATAACGCCCACATCCCCCATTACCTAATGAGATAATAAATTGCCTATTATTACTTATATCTGAATGATTTATAAATTTACTTACTTTTTCCTCCTCTTTTTCTTTTTCTAATATATACTCCAAAAAACATATTGGATTTCCATCCATATTCCACAAACTCAACCCCATTTTATCTAATGTAGTATGCACAAAATCCGAAAAATTCTTAGCAACGAAAACTTTGCATTTTCCTAGTTCCTGCGCAATATTTAAAACTTCTAAATAAATTTCTTTACTATCCTTTGTATAACAAAATTCAAATACTAATTCTTTAACCACTCTCCATTCATTTCCATGCTTTGAAAAAACCTTAATAAATTTGGTTTTCTCATATTCAGTAACCTCTCCAAAATCATTTACACAAACTGCTATTTCATTAACCATAAATACCTCCATATTTATAACTTGATTTCTGTAAATTCTTTTGTAATAAATTTTATTTTTAGTTACAAAAGAATTTGATCTTTTTAATTAACAGAAAGAACAAAATCGCAGGCGACTGTGGAGCCTGAGATTTTTTCACGCATCTGCCTTTTCGAACGCATGTGAGAAAAATTTGGCAGGCGAATAAGATTTCTTTTTTATTCTTTTTAAAATACAAGAACTAATCAATCAACTTTTTTTAAATTATCCACAAATTTTATTGGAATATAATTTTCTCAAGGAATAAAAAAAGCCTAATTCATATACTTTTTTAGTATAAAAATTAGACTTCATAGCCATTTTGAAAGAATTAATTTATCTTTATTTTTTACAGCTTTGATTTAGATAGCTATTTAATAACATTATTATATATTTTAAAATTACATTTTTCAATAAGCCTTTGCTATTATTTAATCTAGTAAAAATAGACCTTTTATATTTTAAGGATTTTAACTATACATAACTCAATTCAACATATTTTGAATATAAGCTTCCTGGAATTATTTCTTTATATATATCCTTTAATCCTGAATAAATTGCCAAATCATCAAGATCTACATTACATAAACACATAATGCAATAATCTATATCAAATAATTTACAATAAATATCTGTCATTCTCATCCCGTTTCTTTTATAAAAGTCAATTCTTCTTTTCCTAATAATTTTCTCGCTTTCATTAGGTCCGCATTCTACTCTCTCTACTTCTACTATAATTCCATCATAATTTCTAAAATGCTCCTGTAGTATATTTAAAAATTCACTTCCAATTCCTTCATCTCTATGTTCTTTACATACCGCATAGTAATCAATTAACAAATATGATTTTGATGAAGCTAAAAGTGCGTATGCTAGAAGTTCATTATTATTATACAAACCTATACATATGTAATTTTTTCTTTTATTAAGTTTCTGTATTACATCAAGAGGCTTTAATTCCCCATACGGAAAATCTTTTATCATATGTTCATTATAGATAATTTCAATATCTTCATTATTTAGTTCTTTTAGATTCATTTTCGTTCATCCTATCATTATCTTATTTTCTCAAAACTATTTCTCTAATTATAACATATTTTTTCTATTCTCAAATTCTTACTATTCAAAAAAATAATTACAATATGAACCACTTGTGGTAATATATAATTATTTCAAAAAGGATGGTGTTATTATGAAAACTGGAATTGAATTGATAAAAGATATTGATGAATGTATTTTAGAAAAGGGAGATGTTGCGTTCTGGTGGCTTGGACAGTTGGGATATGCTATTAAGATAGCTGAAACTACTATCTATTTAGATGCATTTCTATCTGATTGGCCTAATAGAAATATTCCTCCACTATTAAAGCCAGAGGAAATTGTAAATGCAGATTTTATAATTGGCACTCATGATCATTCTGACCATATTGATCGAGATGTATGGCACCAATTATCTATTAGTTCGCCCAACGCAAAATTTGTAGTTCCAAAGCTTCTTATCACTGAGCTTTCAGATGACTTAAAAATACCTAAAAATAGATTTATAGGTCTGGATGATGGATTATCCATTTCAGAAAAAGATTTAAAAATATCCGCAATTCCTTCAGCTCATGAGTTTCTAGATCAAGATTCGTCCGGGCATTATCCATACTTAGGTTATATAATTGAGGGAAATGGATGTACTGTATACCATTCTGGTGATACCTGTATGTATGATGGTATCTTCTCAAAATTAAGACAGTGGAATAACTTTGACATTATGTTTCTTCCTATCAATGGGCGCGATGCGAAAAGATATAGAGAAAATTTAATAGGAAATATAACTTATCAAGAAGCAGTTGATTTAGCTGGAACTATTAAGCCTAATTTGGTCGTTCCCGGGCACTATGAAATGTTTGATAATAATAGCGAAAATCCTATATTGTTCTATGATTATCTTAATGCAAAATATCCTGGAATTAAATGCTGGATTGGAGATCATGGTGAGATGGTTAAAATATGTAAAGCAAATAAATGAGCAAACGGCCTCACTAATTTTCTAAATAGCGATAAACAATTAGAATATATCCCAACAATTAGTATTAACTAATTGCTGGGATATAATTTTTTGTCATATAAGACCTAGTGAATCTATTGTAAATTCAAAAATATCCTTATTACTTGATACTTAATTTTAAACAATAATATTAACAGGTTCGTTCTTAATAAAAGCTTCTATATTATTTGCTAATAAATTTATAAGCCTTTGCCTAGACTCAAAACATTTCCAACCTATATGTGGAGTAAGAATGACATTTTCCATGTTAAAAAGTGGATTATTTAATTCTGGAGGTTCTGGATCTTGAACGTCAAGTGCGGCACCTGCAATCTTTTTATTATTCAAAGCTTCAATTAAATCAGTTTCCTTTATAATGGCTCCTCTAGATGTATTTATAATAAATGATGACGATTTCATAAGATCTAATCTGGACTTATCAATAAGGTACCTTGTTTCTGTTGTAAGTGGACAATGTATTGTAACAAAATCACTTTCTTTTAAAAGTTCTTCAAGGCTGACAAATTTGATGTTTGAATCGCCTAAATCTTTATAGCTTCTACTGTATATAAGTATTTTCATTCCCAATGCTTTAGCTACATTCATGACTTGTATTCCTATAGATCCAGCGCCTATAATTCCAAGTGTTTTATTTTGTATTTCTATATGAGGAACCTGAAGATATTTAGTAAAATTACTGTAATTTTTATTTTCAATCATTCTTTGCTGTTGCGCTAATGATGAACTTAAATTTAGAATAAATGTAATTACTAGTTGTGCAACCGCTTCGCTGCTATATCCTGGTACATTGCATACAGATATACCTTTTTCTCTCGCTGCTATAATGTCAATATTATTATACCCAGTACCAGCCTCACAAATTAATTTAACACTGGATGGAAACTTTTCTATTAACTCCTTGTTAATTGTAAGTTCCTTTGTAATTACAATATTTTGTTCTTTTACCCGTTCTAAGATTTCATCATTGCTGCTATCTTCATATTTAGTCACTTTACCTAAATTATCTAGCGATGAAAAATCAAGTTGTCCATCAAAGTTTATTCTGCTTGCATTAAGAAACACAATTTTATTCATTTTATCCTCCTACTTCTCTTTTTCACTTTTTATAGCGTGAAAGTATTAAGTAATATTACTCTACAATATTATAACATTTTAAATGTTAACTTTATCCTATTAATTAAAATTTAATAATATTTCATCTCTCTTAAAAAATAGATGTTTTTTCTGCGTTTTTTATTTCAAGAATTAACATAAATATTTCGATAAATCTATTCATTCTAAATTTTTATTAGCTAAGAACTTTTAATAATAAAAAACATATTCATAGGGAAATATATTTTTGGAGGTGATCATTATGCAAATAAAAGATGTAATGTCAAAAGATATAGTGAGTTTAAATTCAGAAGATTCTATTGAAAGAGCTGCTCAAATGATGAGACAATTTGACGTGGGCGCAATACCTGTTTGTGATAACTCAAACAAATTAGTTGGAATGATTACAGATAGAGATATTGCTTTGGATTGTGTAGCATCAGGTGCAAGTGCAGACCAACAAAAGATATGTGATTATATGACTTCAAATCCTGTTACAGGAAGTCCTGATATGGATGTTCATGATGCAGTAAGACTAATGAGCAGACATCAAATAAGAAGATTACCTATTGTAGAAAATAACAGTGTTATCGGTATCGTTTCTCTTGGTGATATTTCACAAGAACCAAATCTACAGGATAATGCTGAGGTTGCTCTTAAAAATATTTCAGAACCTGGAACAAACAATCATATATAAATGTTATATCAGTAAAAAATAGTACAATTATACTTTTTTTAATTGTAAATATAAAAACAATTTCATGATGTTTATGCCATGAAATTGTTTTTATTTAATGTTATAAAAATTAATTATTATCAATATCTAATATTGTCTTCAACAAAACATTTGCACCCTTTAAACAGTTTTCAAGTGGTGTAAATTCTTTTTCGCAATGACTGTGCCCCTTTTCACTTGGAACAAAGATCATTGTAGTTGGAATGATATCTGTAATAAATTGTGCATCATGTCCCGGACCACTATACATTCTTTTTGTTGAATATCCAAATTCTTTTGCATTTTTTTCAACATAATCTACAAAGTCAGAATAAAAATGAACTGTATTTCTTGACCAAGCTTTTTCATAACTTGTTTCACATTTTTCAACAACTTTAGGAATAGCCTTAATTATTTCAAGAACTTGATTAATTACTTCTGGATCTTGATGCCTTGCATCCAAAGTGAATTTAACATAATCAGGAATTACCGTATGGATATTTGGATGAGCTGAAATCTTTCCTGTTGTATATACTAGCTTACTATCAAGCTTGTCTAGTTCATCATGAAGATATTGAATAGTTTTTACAGCCGCATATAGAGCATCTTTTCTATATTTCATTGGAGTTGTTCCAGCATGATCTGCTTGACCTGTAAATGTAAATTCATAATTTATCATTCCGCAAACACCTTCAACTACTCCTATATCAATTTTTTCATCTTCTAAAACAGGTCCTTGTTCAACATGTAATTCAACTAGTGCCCTGTATTTTTCTGGATTCATTCGATTTTCTATTTTTCCCATATATCCACTAGCTTCTAATGCTTCCTTAAATGTAACTCCTTCAGTATCCTTAGATGCTAACATAACGTCTTTATCAAATTTTCCTGTAATAACACCCGATGACATCATTGCTGGTTCAAAGCGTGCCCCTTCTTCATTAGTCCATATAACAACTGTGATTGGATGTTTATGAGCTATTTTTTCAGTTACTATAGTTTCTGCAACTTCTAATCCAGTAAGAACTCCCAAAATACCATCATAATTACCACCTTGTTTAACTGAATCAGCATGAGATCCCATCATAATAGCAGGTAACTTTTCCTCTCCAGGAATGGTTGCGTATATGTTCGCCATATCGTCGGTTTTTATCTCCATACCAAGTGCTTTACATCTTTTGCAAAATTCTTCTCTTGCTTCTAAAGCAGCAGGTGATAAAGACAACCTTGTGATTCCTCCTTTACCTGTATCTCCGAATTTACTAAATGTTGTGATTTTGTCTTGAAGCCTTTCTTTATTACAAGTTAACATATGAATATCCCCCTTTAAATTTAGTATAGTAATTATTTTTTCACTCTCTTTCCTGGTTCTACTGCTCTTGCAGGACATACAGTACTGCATAATTGACAGCCTACACATTTATCTACTAACAAGATTGGCATTCTTGTATTTATGTCCACCTTAATTGCTTGATGCCCACCATCATAACATGATAAGTAACATCGTCCACATCCTATGCACTTTTGCCTATCAAACCTTGGATAACAAATACTGTCTCTATCAAGTTTATCTGTTGGCACAATATTAGGTAAAGCACTACCAACAATTTCAGATATATTTTTATAGCCTTGTGAACTTAAGTACAATTTCATCCCATTAATTAAATCATCGATAATTCTATAGCCATATTGCATTACAGACGTTGTTATTTGCAAATTTTCACATCCTAAGGCCATAAATTCAGCTGCATCTTTCCATGTTTCAATACCGCCCATCCCACTTATTGGCGCATCTTTTAGTTCTTCACAAGCTTTCATATCATGAATAAAGCGTAAAGCAATTGGTTTTACTGCTTTTCCTGAGTATCCTCCTACACTAGTCTTACCTTCAACATTAGGTTCCGATTCAAAGTTTTCTAGGTTTAGATTCATAATACTCTTAATTGTATTAATTGCTGCAATACCTGTTGCTCCTGCCTCCATTGCAGCCATTGCTGGTATTTCCACATTTCCAATATTAGGTGTCATCTTTGCAAGTATAGGTAAATTTGTTCCCTTTCTAGTAGCTTTAGTATATAGTGCTACCAGATCTGGATTTTGTCCAACATCTGAACCTACGCCTTTACTTGTCATATGCGGGCATGAGAAATTACATTCAATAATGTCTGCTCCTGCCTCTGTCATTAGCTTGGCCAATTTAGTCCATTCTTCTTCGTTTTGCCCCATGATTGATGCAACAATAATTTTGCTTGGATAGTCTTTTTTCAATCTTTTTAAAAATCCTATATTCTCTTCCAATGTGTGATCCGAAATCTGCTCTATATTTTTGAAACCAACAAATGGAACACTTTCTTTACTTAAAGCAGTAAACCTTGGTGAAACCTCCTTTGGTACAAACATTCCAATAGTCTTAAATGCTACCCCTGCCCAGCCCATTTCAAATGCTTTAGCTACCATTTCGTAATTACTTCCAACTACTGATGATGAAAGGAAAAATGGATTTTCACACTTCACCCCACAGAAGTCTATTTCTAAATCAACTTCATTTTCTTTAACTCTAGATTCAGTTGATATTGCTTTCATAACTTTGTCAATTGGTACTGATTCATTAATTTTCCCTTTTAAGCAAGCCTCCTTACATGGCTTTTCTTCACATGTGTCACAAGGAAGTAGATTGGGCAGTTTATTTACTGCCCCAGCCTTATTTTCAAACCTTAAAGAACGGATAATAGTATCCACTTCAATGGAGTGGGGACAAGCTTTGCGACAAGGTGCTTCATCGCACAACAAACACCCTGACACATATTCATTTGTTGAAATATCTTTATAAAATAAACTACTCATTTCCATTCCTCCTAAATTATCGCTTATCTGATGTTTAGCCACTATAACTCTCATTATTCTTAATCTGTAGATAACAGTATCATAATCCTAGATAACTTGAACTACAGTCCAGGCACTAAATATCACCTAAGCCAAGTTCCTATTTACTTTCTTCCTACTCGTTTCACAAATTGTCCAAATCCCGCTTTTCCAACGAATTCACCATTATCATAAACTAAATTCCCACGCACATAGGTTTGAACTGGATATCCATGAAGAGTTTTTCCTTCCCAAATTGTATGATCATAATCTGAATGCATATTCTCTACCGAAATTGTGAAGTCTTTATTTGGATCATAAATTACAATGTCTGCATCTTTTCCAACTGTTAGAGAACCTTTTTCTGTACATCCAAATATTTTAGCTGGATTAAATGAACATAATTCTACCGCTCTATTAAAAGTTATTTTTCCTTCATTTGCTGCTGAAAGCATATATGGATATAAATTTTCTACACCTGCACACCCATTTGGAATCTTCGTAAAATCATCTTTTCCCCAGTCCTTTTCATAGCTTTGGAATGGGCAGTGGTCCGTAGCTACAGTATCAATATCTCCTGATTTAATAGCTTTCCAAAGTGCATCTTGACTTTCTTGCCCTTTCATTGGTGGTGAACATACAAAATTTCTGCCATCTTCTCTTTTATAAACATCGCACGTAAATTCCAAATATTGTGGGCATGTTTCAACATATATATCATGACCTTCTCTTTTGGCTTCAATAGCAGTTTCTAATCCTTCCTTGTCTGCCATATGAACTAAATATAGTGGCGCTCCTATGGATTTAGCTAAATGCACTGCCCTTTTATCTGCCTCAGCTTCAACAAATTCTGGTCTGCTTAAGTAGTGATACCATGCTGAAGTTTTTCCTTCTTTTAAGAAGTTTTCAATATTTAAATCAATCAAATCGGGATTTTCAGCATGGATGTTTGTCATCGCCCCAGTTTCTTTAGCCTTCAATAGTATTTTCACTAAAGTCGCATCATCCACCATCATCCCCTCTTTTTTATAAACTAAGAAACATTTAAAACTAGGTACTCCATATTCAACCGCATCTTCAAATTCATCTAAGATAGTTCCTTCATTTAAATCAGTTATGATACAATGAAATGCATAATCTACGCACGCCTCTGGATCACACATTTCTTTTCTTGTTTCAATGGTTTCAATTATTCCGTTGCCTTTTCTTTGCATTGGATAATCAAATACTGTTGTAACACCTCCGCAAGCAGCTGCCCGTGTTCCGGCAAGATAGCTGTCAGCTGAAACAGTACCTCCAAACGGCATAGCTAAATGAGTATGTGCGTCTATAGCCCCTGGTAATATTAACTTACTTTTAGCATCTACAACACTTGCACCTTCTTCTGAAAAACCTGTTCCAATCGCTACAATCTTTCCACCTTTTACAGCAAGGTCAGCTACATAAGATTCTAATGGTGTTACAATAGTTCCATTCTTAATAATTAAATCCATAAGTATTCTCCTCTCATTCATATATATCCTTAATATCTAAATAACTAATTTAGTTAATAATTTTCTCTTTAATACTTCTGCCTTTTGTTGTACTTTTGATTTAAGCTTCCTAATATATTTGTATTTTTAATAAATTAGTTCTTTTGTGATAAATTACTTTCTTAAATTGAAATTTTTGTTATATAAATTTTAAGATGATTCTGTGTGGATTTAACCACACATGAATCAATTTTTATCATATTATTTTGTTGCTTCTTCCCAATACTTTGAAGTGAATGTTGTATCGTCTACCACTGGAGTTTTAGCTAAATCTTTATTATAAAGTTTTAAGAAATCCCCTGTTTGCTTAATTGCATTCATATCTATTTGTCCAATTTTTGAAGTATCAAATCCTTGAGGTGCTACAAGTTTAGCAACTTCTTTCGCCATATAAACTTGGTGATCTAATGAAACTGATTTATCTACATCATAAACTGTTTTTCCTGCTGCTTCTGGATCTTGGACTGCATCTTTCCACCCCTTTATAGATGCCTTTAAGAAACGAACTAATAAATCTTTATTCTTACCTGCCCATTCAGAGTTTACAAATAAACAATCTTCCATCATTGCAACACTTTCATTGTTCATATCAATTACATTTAAATCCTCTTTCTTCATGCCGCCTTCAAGTAATAAACCAAATTCGTTATAAGTCATCGCTGATGCTGCATCAACTGATCCTTCTTTTAATTGATCCATTGTAAAGTCTTGTTGTACAAGTTTTAGGTCTTTTTCTTTATCTAAATTGTATTTTGAAAGTAGTGCAAGAAGTTCATATTCATTGCCACCAAACCAGTTACCTACTTTCTTACCAGCTAAATCTTTTGGCGAATTAATACCTTTTTCTTTTTTAGATACTAATAACATACCTGATTTTTGAAATACTTGAGCGATTTCTTGTAAATCATACCCTTGAGCTTGGTAAGTCATTAAACTTGAAACCCAAGTTACCCCTATATTGGCTACACCATTATAAACATTTTGTTCTGGAATAATGTCACTTCCTCCTGGAAGAATTTGAATATCTATTCCTTCATCTTTATAGTACCCTTTTGCTGCTGCTACGTAATATCCCATAAATTGTGATTGCGGAAGCCATTTTAATTGAAGTGTTACTTTTTCTAACTCCCCATCCTTCTTTGTAGTATCCTCTGATTTAGTTGCATCTTTCGCTGTTGTTTCTGATGTTTTTGATCCACATCCTATAAGCATCGTCCCCATCATTAATACAGCTAACCCTAAAGCTAATAACTTCTTTTTCATAATAAATTCCTCCTTATTAAATAAATATTATTTATCTTATACATGCCATCTGTGTGTTCTCTTGAAGTTCTAAGAGATATCGGTGACTTTCAATTTTACTTATAAAGCAAACAGTATATTAGGTTGAACTAAACTTTTCTATTTTAAAGTTGGTATTATCTTTGTGACGCATGCCATTTTATGGTTCTACGTTCTATTAATAAAATAATTAAGTATAAAACAATCCCAACTAATGCTGCCATTACTATATAGGACCACCCCATGGCCATCATTCCTTTTCTTAAATTATCTTTAATTCCAAAACCAATACCTGAAGTTGATGCTGCAAAGTATTCACTTATCATAGCCGCCATTATTGCTGCTGCCACATTAATTTTTAATGCAGTTAAAACACTCGGAAGACAATTAGGTAAACGAAGCTTGAAAAATATAATTTTTTCTGGTGCTGCATATGACTCTAATAAATCTTTTGCAAATGGTTTTAAATCATTTAATCCCCTATAGGAGTTAATTGCCATAGCTGCCATACATACAACCGTTACAACACCAACTTTTTGTGCAAAACCACTTGTAAACCAACGATTCATAATGGGCGATAATGCAACTATTGGAATTGCATTAAATGCTGCTATTACACTAAGTCCTGTATATCCCCACTTTGGAAACTGCGTAGCTATCACTGCGACAATAAATCCAATTATGCATCCTAAAGCAAGTCCTACCAATGCCCCTGAAACTGTAATCATCGTGTCAGTTAGAGCTTTAGAAAAATTGTCACTTAAAGTTTTAATAATTTGTGATGGTACTGGTAATTGAAAGGGCTTAAAACCTAATGCATCATGAATGATACCAACTTGCCATGCGATTATTATTAATATCCCAAAACCTAAAGGCCATAAAACATTTTTAATTTTTTCATTCATAAAATTACCTCCCTATGTAGTCTGCTTTCTCCAAGGCATACAAATTTTTTCGAATAGTATTACTATAAAATAACTCAAAATCCCCATTAAAGCGCTGGTAACTACTGATCCCCAGAATACATCTTTTGTTCCTGAGTATAACGAGTATAAAAGTTTCACTCCAATTCCGCCGCTTGAACCTAACATGTCAACTAATATAGATGCTGTTATTGACATTGGTGCCGCTATTTTTAAACCAGCAAATAAATATGGCATTGAATATGGAATCATAAGCTTATAATATATGCTTTTCTTTTTTGCAGCATATGAGTATAGCAATTCTTTTTTATCGCTTTCTACACTATTTAATCCACTAAGCATATTTACTGAAACTGGGAAAAATGTGATATATGCTGCAATTACTATCCTAGAAGTATTCATATCCCTGACTAAAGTAAAGATTATAGGAGCTAACCCTAAAACAGGTATCATTTGTGATATTATTAAATAAGGTAATGATATTTTTTCTGCTATTTTCGATAAACTCATAATTATTGCTAAAACAAATCCTATTGCAGCTCCAAGTGCAAACCCAAATACAGCTCTTGAAAAAGTAAGTCCAGCCGCGCTCATTAAATCAGTGAAATTTTCTGCTATTGATATGATGACACTATGTGGATAAGGAAGTTTTGCTCCAGCCATTGGATCATGCATCACTTGTTCTAGAAAGAAAGCTACTAATTCCCAAGCTATAAAAATTCCTATAGCCCAAACTAGATTAACTTTATATTTCTCTTTCCTGCTAATCATAATCATACCCCCTCAAAGCTATTTCTTATTTTGGTTATATAATCATAAAATTGTTTTGATTGTTTTGACTCCATATTTCTTGGTCTTGGTATGTCAATATCAATCACAGCAGAAACACGTCCTGGATGTGGAGATAAAACCACAACTTTATCCGATAAAAATACTGCTTCTGAAATATTATGGGTTACAAAAACTACTGTCTTTTTGGTCTTTGTCCATATTTCTAAAAGATCTTCATGAAGCTTTTCACGTGTAAATTCATCTAAAGCTGAGAATGGTTCATCCATAAGAAGTATTTCCGGATTAATGGCTAATGCTCTTGCTATACCAACCCTTTGCTGCATCCCTCCACTTAATTCATAAGGATAATGCGTACCAAAGTTAGTAAGTCCAACTAGATCAAGCATTTCCGTAACTCTTGAAGTACGATCCTGCTTCTTCATTCCTAGAAGCTCCATTGGCATACAAACATTTCTTCTTACTGTTCTCCAATCGTATAGAACTGGATTCTGAAATACTATGCCATATTTCTTTTGAAGTCTTATTTCTCTTGGGCTTTGTCCTCGTACTATCACTTTTCCTGAAGAAGGTTGCAATAGATCAGCTATAATACGAAGTAATGTTGTCTTTCCACAACCAGAAGGACCTAGTAATGAAATAAATTCTCCTTCTTTGATTTCTAAATTAACATTCTTAAGCGCTGTTACTGGTTCTCCACCATTCTTATCTTGGTAAACCATACTTAAATCTTCAATTTTAATTTCTACTTTTTCTTCTTTCGTCCTAAAAGCATTTCTGCTTTCAAATTCTGTATCTATTTCATTTAACATACTCATTGATTTACGCCTCCTTTTAAACAAAAAACGGTACAAAACTATTTGTTTTGCACCGTTGCAATCACTTCATATTCACCATAACTTACTGTATATAATTAATAAGTCTTCCTTTTTAACTTCTTTTATAGTATTTGATGGACTTCCACTGTTAATAGCATCTTGCGCCATCTTATCTACGACTCTATTGAATTCTTCTTTATTAATTCCATACTCTTTTAAAGTTGGTATTTCACATATGTTACATAACTCTGTTAATTTTTCTAGAAAAGCTTCTGCTGCTTCCTTATCACTTTTCTTATCGTCTGCTGCATTAATTGCTCTACCTATTGTACCAAAACGTTCATAGCTTCCATCTAAAACATAAGATAAGCATTCCTTTATAAGCATAGCATTTGAAATTCCATGAGCAACATGAAAATTAGCTCCAATTGGTCTGCTCATGCCATGTACCAAGGTAACTGAAGAATTATTTATACATACACCAGCTTCATATGCAGCAATGGCCATTTCTTCTCTAGCCTTTTTATTTTCACCATCTTTATAAACCAATGGTAAAAACTCAAAAATTCTTTTGATTGCAGATAATGCAAAGGTATCTGTTAGTGAATTTGCTTTTCTTGATGTATACGCTTCTACTGCATGAGTTAACGCATCCATGCCCGTTGCCGCTGTTACGCTTTTAGGTGATGTCATTGAGAATTTGGAATCAATCACTGCCAAATCAGGTAGTAATGCTTCTCCCTTTAGAAGCATTTTTATATTCCTCTTTGAATCTGTAATAACCGTAAATTTGGTAGCTTCTGAACCTGTCCCTGCTGTAGTTGGAATCAAAACCAATGGTGGAAAATCTCCTTCAATTGTTTTTCCCATGTAATCAGATATTGAACCTTCTAATTTTGTCATAGCAACAATTGCTTTACCGCTATCTAATGGACTCCCTCCTCCGATGGCAATACAGAAATCACATTCAGCATTTTTATAAACTTTTACGCCACTTTCAATCATTATATCAGTAGGCTCTCCAATGATATCATTGAAAATTTCATATCCAATTCCCCAATTATTTAAACAGTCTGTCAAAACTTTAACTGTTCCAATTCTAGTTACATTTTTTCCAGATACAATAAATGCTTTTTTTCCAAAGGATTTCATCAAATTTTCACTTGATTCTAATGCATTATCTCCAATAATCGTACGTCCTGGTAAACTAAATTCATATGCCATTTTCTCACCTCATCTAGATAAATTGTTTGTCTACAATTCCAAGTACTTCGTCTAATTTAGATAGTTCCTCTTCTAACTGCTCCTTTGTAATTATTAATGGAGGAGCAACAAGTATCATGTTCTCATGAGTATATGTCATAAACTTTCTTTCCTTTAATAATCCTAGAATTTTCCCCATAACTCCTTCCGGATCCTTTCCATATGGTACTAAGGGTTCCTTGCTTCCTTTATCCTTTACTAATTCTACTGCTGAAAATAATCCAATATATCTCACATCTCCAACTGATGGGTGAGAAGCTTTCATCTCTTCTAGTTTTTCACCAAGTACACTACCTACTTCGTTAACATTTTTTAGTATACCTGCTTCTTCATAATAGTTTATACACGCTACACCTGCTGCACAAGCTAGGGGATGTCCACTATAAGTTAGTCCGCAAGATAATAAATTATCATCAAAGTAAGCTGCTATTTCTTTACTTACTACAACTCCACCAAGTTGAACATATCCACAAGTAACACCTTTTGCAAAAGTTACTATATCTGGTTTTACATCAAAATTCTCAAAACCAAACATTCTACCTGTTCTGCCCCAGCCTGTCATAACTTCATCACAAATCATTAAGATTTTAAATTCATCACATAAAGTTCTAACTCCTGGAAGATATCCTCTTGGCGGAATGATAACTCCATTTGAACCTGTTATAGTCTCTAAAACTATTGCAGCTACGCTATCAGGTCCTTCATAAATTATTTGTTCTCTTAGCTTGGCCAAGTAATATTTTGTTGCGGCTTCTTCTGATTCGAATTCTATTGGTTCTCTATAAATATATGGATCAAAGAATTTTACGAACCCTGGAATACCAGGTTCTAATTGATATCTTCTAGGTTCACCAGTTAAATTACCAGCACCAAACGAAGATCCGTGGTAACTTCTATAACGACTGAACACCTTTGTCTTACCTGTAAACATTCTTGCTATCTTTACAGCATTCTCATTTGATTCTGCACCTGCATTTGTAAAAAATACCTTCCCCATATTATCAGGCATTAATTCAATGATCTTCTTTGCAAGCTTGGCTCTAGATTCAGCTCCATAAGATGGCCCTACAAAACAATATTTATCTACTTGTTCTTTTATTGCATCTCCAATCGCTTTATTTCCAAAACCTAAATTCATATTAACAAGTTGTGACGACATATCTGAATATCTATTTCCATCATAATCCCAAAAGTAAATACCATCTGCTCTTTCAACTGAAATTGGATTTAAATTTCTTTGTTTGCTCCATGATTGTAAATTATATTCTTTTAAAGTACTCCTAATTTCTTCACCATTCATCTTTATACACTCCCCTATATACATTTAATATTTTCCTCAAATAAAAAACGGAACTTATTCAAGTGAACAAGCTCCGTTGCTGTTATCTCTATTAAATTCGTTTTTTCTTTAAGTTGTTTTTATTATATACTAGTAAAACTGTTATATCAATGAATAAGTGACTAAGTTTATTTGTGCAACTGCACATTTACATAACATCCTTCACAAAAAAACCTAAATAAAATCGTAGTTTTTCTTCTAAATTTGATGGATTATATCCAGTAATCTTTTCAATCTTTTTAAGCTGATTATTTACTGTATTCCTATGAATATATTGTTTCTCAGCAACAAGGCTTTGACTACCGTTGTTCTGTAAAAACATATATAAGAAGCTCATTAAATCAGTGTTATTTTCCTTATCATATTTTTCTAGCTTACCTAGAGTATCCTTATAATATTCTTTAAGCACTTCTTTATCCTTAGCATTTAAAAGCAATTTATGAATATCTAATTTATCATAAAACACCATTTCTTTGCCTTGTTTTTGGGCCATCGTCATTGCTGTGAAAGCATTATTAAAATTCTCCGCCTGCATTTTAATGCCTGCTTTATTTTCACTTATTCCCATATGAACCTTCCATGAATGTTCATTCCAGTTCTTAAAAAAAGTATCAACAAAATTAGTGACATCGTAATTTCCATAATTCACAAGAGCCAGTACCCAAGAATCTTTATATGAAAATGAAATATATAATTCATGAATACTTCTAGCTAATCTTTCTGAATACATTTTAATTTTATTCATATCAAATTCTAATTGATTGTCTTCTTTATGTTCAAATGACATGACTATAAAGCAAAAATGACTGTCTCTCAAATATCCATATCTCTCCATCTGTAAAATTAATGTTTCTATATCACCTGTTTTAAATATAATATTCTTAATCGTACTTGCTATACTTATTTCTACTTGCTCACTTTGCATTATTCGATAGCATATATTCCGTGTTAAATCTACCATTCTTGTTTCCCATGGAATAGTATAAAGAGGCATTTTTACTTGGTTACAATACGCTATAACATCGTTAGGTATTGACTTGGTGTATGGCCCAATATTTACAACAAAAGCGCTTGTCCGAGCAGCATATAGTTTTTTTGTATATTCTAACAACCATCCATCACCATCATTTAGAATGCCTGAGGTAAGGACAACTTCATTTCCATTAAGAAATTCACTTACCTCATCATTTTCAATAATATGTACCCATTCCACTAGATTATTAAGACCTTTCTGTCCTGCTAGCAGTTTCATTTGATACAAAACAGCCCCGTTTCCAAATAATTTTCCCACAGTAATTGACATATTATCACCCCAATTTTATATAAAACTATAAAAGTTTTATGCCCATTATATCATGATTTTATTTTAATTAAATTTTATTAAATAATATAAAAACTTATTTATATTATTTATTTATAAACAGAAACTTAATAAAGTTAAGTTGGTTTTACAATTAGTACTATTTGCTATAAAATGATTCGGATGTATTCTACCCATATTACTTAGAGCAATAAATAAAGAGGCACTTTGATAAAAATCAAAATACCTCTTTATTTTATTGCTTTACTTATTATTAATTGACTTTAAATATTCTTTAGCACTCGGCGATATTCCTATAATATATACGCTAAAGATATACACTATCATTAAAATAGTAATCATTATATTAGGCGAAATCATAATTGCTGCAACTGCCGCTAAAATGACAATTATAAGCAAAACTATCATTATAATCTTAGCCCAAGCTTTTCCTTTAAATATAAAATATAAGAGAATAGCTTCTACTACAGTCCTAGTTAGTCCCGAAATTATTCCTATGTTTCCTTGCATAAAATAGCTAACTGCAGTTGTAACTATACTTACAGCTAATATTGCTATTACCATGGATAAAAATAGTTTTTTTCCTTTTTCTACACTTTTCATAATATCCTCCATAACAATGTATTAAACCAATTAGATATAACGTTTTAATTAAATAAGGTCTCTCTCTTTATTTAGGACATAATTATTATTAATAATTACTTATTTATTTTTACTTAATATTGCGTTATTATTCCTTAAAAATAAATCTTTATGTACATTACCATATTTTATATTTATTATAACATGAATTCATAGAATTTATATTCTTATTTTCATTCATAATTATTGGGAAGCTAATAAAAGCTCCCCAAATTTAATATTTTTAATTATAGAAACTTAGTTTTTACATTGCTTTGAAAATACATTTGTTAAATTTAGTTTTTTAACTCTTGATCTTATTTCATCATTATTTATGCTATACAATCCTAAATCTTTCATCCTTTCAAAATATTCTGCTCCTGAAAATGTATATCTTTCACTCATTTTTCCTTCCTTAACTTTGTCATTTGCATATGCAATAATATCGCCTGTAGCAAGCTCTCTTGGCAATTCTAATAAAGGCTTTTTCTCCAAATACTGAACTGCATTATAACCTGCTAAAGTCCCTGTAGTCATAGCCTCAGTATGACCTACAAAGAATCCACTTTTTTCACCTCCACAAAATAAATTTTCAACGCCATTTACTTGCATTGAATTATATCTAGGCGCAGCACATAAATATCTAATTGAATTACCATTACCTCCAACTAGTGGATCTATATAAACTACATTTTCTAATCCTTTTATTTTCCTTAATTTATCTAGTGGATAGTGAGATGTCATAAGCTTTACGCGTCCTGTATCTAATAATATAATATTCTCTGCAAATTCTAAAGTCGCATATTGCTGACATACCTTTTGTTCTAACTTTTCTAAATGTATATCTTCCTTAGGTATAGGAATAACTACAACTCCATTTTTCTCTAATTCTTTTATTATGTCTTTTGATAAAGATTCTCTAGGAAATTCACAAGATCCGCTCATTGCACCCTTCATTCCATTTGCTCTTTCTCCTACTAAGTCATTTACTCCTGCTTTACTGCTTATACTAACTCTTGCACCAAAGCTAGGACATCTTAATGTACACATAACGCATCCATTTCCATACTTCACACAATTAGGCATTGATCCTGTTGAACCTGTAGTTTCTACAAATACATCTCCAGTTACAATATCTTTATTAAATAATACTAATGATTTTATTTTATTGCCTTCCATATTTACATCTATTGTTCTACTTTGCAAAAATATTTTAACTCCACATTCTATTAAATATCTTCGAACAATAGGTTCAGCTTTACCTATATCACATAGCCATGCATGTTTGTGTTCTGGGAAATCTATATTCTTATGAATTGCTATTGAATCCATAATTCTTATGAAATCACCTGCGCCAAGATTTATCAGCTCTTCTGCAGCAGTATATCTTCCATTATTCCTCATTATCCCACCAACATTTCCTACTCCAAGTAGCAAGTCAGTTCTCTCATATAACTCAACTTCTGCACCTAATTTTACTGCTTCTAATGCGGCAGAGCACCCTGCCCATCCTCCACCTATAATTATAACCTTCATTTTATTCTCCTTTAAAATAGTTATCTGTTATATATTGTATTCAATTTTTTGTCTAAGTTGAGTCTTATCATGTTTACTGATCAAATTCTCTAAAAATTTATCACCACCTATTAACATATAAAAGAGCCAAAAAGCTGATCTTGTCTACTTTTTGGCTCTTTAAAAATTTATAACACTGACTATAATTCCTGAAATAATTTTTATCTAGCCATTATATAAATTTTTTTCATGTCTTCCATATTAAGTTTTTGGAATTCCCCTATGGTTCTAGTATCTTTGAAACTACATTTATAAGCTAGTTCATCAATTTGATCATCTGTCAAATTAACTCCAAGTTCTTTTATTGATATTGGCATATCAATAGAATGATAAAAACTTTCCATTGCTTCTATTCCCTCTAATGCAACTTTTTCTGGATTATAAAAGTCATTGGTTATTCCCATTACGTTTACAGCGAATTGTACAAAACGGCTTATATTACTTTTGTACACATACCTAGCCCAGCTTCCCCAAACTGCTGCCAAACCAGCTCCGTGGGCAACATCAAACACACCTCCAAGTTCATGTTCTAATTGATGACATGACCAATCGCCAACTGAACCACATCCAGTTAAATCATTATGCGAAAGACTTCCTGCCCACATTACTTCAGCACGTGCATTATAATCTTTTGGATTTTTCATTAATATTTTTACATTATGAATCACTGTTCTCATTAATCCTTCGCTAATTCTATCTGTTATCTCCATGCTCTGTTCTTTTGTAAAATAACGTTCCATAGTATGCATTAATATATCAGTAGCTCCACTGGCAGTCTGATATTTAGGTAATGTATAAGTAAGTTCCGGATTCATAATTGCAAATTTACAACGTGCATACTCAGAATTACATCCTCTTTTCAGCCATCCTTCTTCATTTGTAATAACTGATGAATTGCTCATTTCACTTCCTGCAGCTGCAATAGTTAAAACTGCCCCAACAGGTAAGCAGCCAGTTGGAATAACTTTTTTACTATATATATCCCATACATCACACTCATTAGCTATGCCATATCCTATTGCTTTTGCTGAATCAATAACACTGCCTCCTCCAACAGCTAATATAAAATCCACCTTTTCCTTTTTGCACAAATTGATTCCTTCATATACTTTTGAAAGTCTAGGATTAGGTACAACTCCACCTAAGCTAACATAATCGATTTCAGCTTTCTTTAAAGATTCAAAAATTTTATCCAAAAGCCCAGACTTTTTCGCACTGCTTCCACCAAAATGAACTAGGACTTTCTTACAATTTTGATTCTTTATAATAGTGCCGATCTGTTTTTCTGAATCCTTTCCAAAAATCACTCTCGTAGGAGCATAAAATTCAAAATTCTTCATTATTAATGCACTTCCTTATTTCTAATTTAGTATTAAGTTCTTTAATAATATATTACTCCTTCGAGACAGCTCTAAGTCAAGAGAAATATATGAATAAAATTGTAAAATGAAAAACTAACTTCTTGATTGCAAGAGTAAATTCATCTTACAAGAAGTTAGTATCAATTGAATACGTAACCTATCACGGCTTCAAATAAAAATTTATTACTGAACACATATAAGTTAAAATTATATTACTAAACTAAATTTAAGATATTGCATTATAAAAAATACACTCTTAAAGTTTTATATTAAAATAAATGATATTATTTAAAATATTACCAACATTCTAAGTCTTAGATTTTTATCTTTCTATGTAAGAACCTTTAGAGTGTGATGTTATTCATTTCATTTATCATATTGGTGACTAGATCATCCATTCCTATATTCTCTAGCCCACTAGGAACTATAAAATTAGGATCGTCTAACTCTCCACCAGCTTTAGCTATAATTTGTTTTGCTCTTTCGGCATTATTTTCATCTGTATTTACAATCACCTTATAATTTACATCAGCTATTTCTTCAAAACCGCCCATACCGCTTACCATTGGATTTGCAGCTGCCATTGGCCCGTAACCCGAATCAACCGTAGGATTGTCGTTAGATAGTATTAAATTTGCCAAACTATTTGTACTGCTTTCAGTGCCTGGCCTGTTTTGCCCTGGATTATCATTTGTATAATGATCATTTATATCTGCCACAGCATCTTTTATACCTATTTTATTTAATGCTTCTACAGCTTGATTAGCAGCTTTTATACCACTAAAGTAACCTTCTATCTTCATAAAAAATACCTCCTTTTATAATTTTATTCAGTGGTATTTTTTCACTATGTTTAAACTATTATTCCTAAATCTTGAATATCTAAATATCTTTTTTAAATCTTTATACTAAAAAGCAACTGCAGGGTTGCTTCATTTACTTATCCCACAATTGCTTTTTTATAATTACCTATTTATTGGGTTCACATGGATATATATAATTTCCTATGGTACGAACTCTCAATCTTTCTGGATCACATTCTTCATGATCTGGAATTACGAACACTATTTTACGTTCGATAGTTCCACATGCATCACGATCACAAGGATCTTCCTGTGCCATTGTTACAAATCCTTTGAATGCAAGTATTCTATCACAATCATCATATAAAATAGCTGCAATAGCTACTTTTTTGCCTAAGCAAACATTATTGACTTTTATTTTTACTGTTACTAATTTTGCACCATGCTTTTCCAAATTAACTGGTTTTGATTTGATTGTACTACATAATTCGCAGTCATGCTTAGTACACTTACATTTATTTTCATATCTTTCCATTCTATACAACTCCTTGCATATAAACTCAAAATGAAATAAAAGTTACTTATATTGACTTGGTCATTTTAAATTTTTTATAGTTACATATATCATTAAAATATATCTTCAACATAAAGAATAAGTTGATATATGTTCTCCAAAATCAAATGAGTATCTTTAAAACGCTTTTAATGCACATATGCAATGCTTTATCAGCAACGAATTTTCAATGAAAATATTTAATGCGCTTCCTATGTTTATAATATATTCTCTAATAAATATTTATGTGAAAGAAAACGACATTTTTTCCTATAAAATAAAATCATCAATTAAAATAAAATGATATTTCCTGTAATAATCTTCTTTTTTCTTTGCTATTATTTGAAAACAAATATAAAATTAGTTATGATATAATAGATATACAACTGTTTTAGGGGGACATATATGATTGGAACATTACTTATAAACAGGTATGAGTTGCTTGAAAAAATAGGTGAAGGTGGCATGGGAATTGTCTATAAAGCAAAATGCCATTTATTAAATAGATTTGTAGCTGTAAAAATATTAAAATCAGAATTAAGCAATAATGAAGAATTTATTCTCAGATTTAAGAGAGAGGCAAATTCAATTGCAAGTTTATCACATCCAAATATAGTAAATATTTATGATATTGGCTCAGAGAATAATATTAATTTTATTGTTATGGAATATATTAATGGTAAAACATTAAAACAAGTATTAAGGGATAATGTACGACTCAGCCCTGATACTACCTTAAATATATCTTTACAAATGGCTGAAGCTTTAATATACGCCCATAAAAATAATATAATTCATAGAGATATAAAGTGCGATAATATTTTAATTTCAGATGATAACATTGCAAAATTAACAGACTTCGGAATTGCAAAACTTCCAAATTCTTCAACAATAACAAATTCAAATAAAATTATAGGCTCAGTACACTACTTTTCACCAGAACAGGCTAAGGGAGGATATGTTGATTTCAGAACTGACATCTATGCTCTTGGTATTGTCATGTATGAAATGATTACTGGAAATGTTCCTTTTAATGGAAAAACGTCTATTTCAGTAGCAATTATGCATATACAAGAACCTGTTATTCCGCCAAAGAATTTTATTGCAGATATACCTGAGAACATTAATTTAGTAATTCTAAAAGCCTTAGAAAAAAATCCAGCCGATAGATTTAAATCAGCCAAAGAATTCGCTAATGTTTTAAGTTCACTAAAAGAAAATCCTAAATTAAAAATAGACTTTAATAACACATTAATAGATGATTCAACTGTCATGATTGATACACATAAAGAAATTGATCCCACTGTGGTTATGAGCAAAGAGCCAATACAAGAAACTGTGCTATTAAAGAGCGTCACTAATAAGTTACATATAAACAACCTAAAAAGTAAATCCAAAAAAGTTATTTTACCAATTGGGGTAATTGCTTTTTGTATTGCTGCCTTTGCCTTAGGTAAGTATTTCTATGGAGGATTATCTAAAAATACAGGATATAAGGATTCTCCTATAAATAGCAGCATTGAAGAAAATACTTTAGGAACCACTAGTAAAGAGAATAATGACAAATTGCAACCAAGTGAAAAAAGGCAAGTACCACTATTAGTTGGAAAATCTCAAGATACTGCTGAATCTATTATAAATAATAATGAATTTTTACTTGGAAATATCAGTTATGAATACAGCGATAATGTATCAAGCGGCCTAGTTATAAGTCAATCTCCTACTGTTGGTACATCTTATGAAAAAAGTGGAAAGATAGATTTGATTATAAGCCAAGGACAAAAAGTTACTCAACCTGCCCCAGAAACGAAAAAAAATAATAGCAATAATAATGGCAATGGTAACGGTAATGGAAATGGAAAAGAAAAAGAGAAAAAGCAAAAAAATAAATGACCAAAGGAAAGTTTATCTCCTTGGTCATTTTTTATTAAAATTGTACTTTATATCCTGATATTAGTAGTTTCACGACAGCGTTATAACTTTTAATTCCTTCTGTTTGGCCACCAGCTTTTAGTATCTTATCATATACATTATCATACAGCTTTGATATTTTACCTCTGTAATTGTTCCAGTATAGTGAATCATTTTTTAATTCTAATTTTACATTATCTGAAAGTTCATTATTTATTCTTTTAAAAGCCTCTTGATTGAAATAATATAAGTCATTCATACAGTAAGAATACGCCATAAGGTATCCACTATATTGGTATTCATAATTTTTAGAGTTATCGCATGCTAGAAAACTTATATAATTTGCCTCATCTTCACTATTAAAACCTCTTACATGGCTCAATTCATGACAAATTGTACTTGGAACATTCCATCTGGGCATATCATTATTATAATTAGCTTCAAGGGTAAAAGTTGTTTCTCCCTCCAACAATTGATATGACATAAGTTTTGAAAAAACAACTGGCTTTGGATTTGGATAAAAACCTTGCAAAGATGGATAAATTTCTCCTATACGTTCCATACTGATTATTCCTTCTTTTCTTGCATCATAATCTAGCTTTAATAGTCCATCTTCACCCCTTTTTATCTTTCCATCTAATTCATTTAGTCTAACTTTTAGATAATCACAAAGTTCTATTAGTTTTTCTTCTGAATTATCCTGCACTTTTAATCCAGTTAATTCAACAAAATTTGATCTGAATGAGTTTATCCCTAGAGTCATTATATTTAAAAATACAAATGCTGATATATATATAAGCACATTTGAAGTTACTCTGATTATTATTTTTTTTTAATGAAAGTTGTTTTGAAAAAAGTAAATATGTATAATTTACTATTCTTACAAGAATATATATAAGGAAAGCATATAATATTATTTCGTATACTGAAAATGGTATTAATGACAAACATCTTGAAAGCGTATTTACCAATATTGAATAAATATACTTGTAATAGAAATTTGAAAATCCATATATATATCGTGCCATTGCAAATAAAAGGATGCTGAATCCAAGTAGTAATCCACTTGTTATAAACTTAGTTTTAATTGATATATTCTTTTTTCTTTTTAGTAAATTTTCCATTCTCAATATTCCTTTCTTACTAAGAAACTAACCTTCTAATATTGTAAATCAGTTCCAATATCATTATAATATCACTTTTTATTTTTACATTCTATACTAAAAAAGGCAGTAAATTTATAAACACAAATTCACTGTCTTTTTATAATTCCTATACATATCTTACAATATTGATTTTGTAAATAAAATTTACTCCTGAAATACTATATAAAAAACCTTCTAAATATAAAGTGCCATATAAGTAGCTTATATGACACTTTACCGACATTAAATCAATTATATATGATTTGCGACTTCATATGCATCCCAGATAGCATACATAATATTTGAAACCTTACGTGCATCTCCTAAAAGATAGATTTCTGGAATCTCAAATTCCAATTCTCTATATAAAGAATTTTCCTCTTTATATCCTACTGAAAGTATTACTGAATCACATTTAATTTTTTCTACTCCATTTTCTGTTTCTATCTCAAGATTTCCATCCTTATAAGCTTTAACTTTTGAATTTACTTTTACTTCAATACCGTTAAATGGTATTAATCTTTCAAGCATTTCACTGTTTGCAGAACACAAAGGACCATTTAGTGCAAGAATCTTATGCAATGCTTCTACTATAGTAACTTTCTTACCCTTCTTAGCTAGATCAAGTGCTAATTCACAGCCAACTAATCCACCACCAACTACTACAGTATTATTACCTGACTCTTTCTTTCCTAATAATACATCTGCTGCTGTAAATACTTTCTCATCATCTCCCAATGAAAATACTTTAGGAGTAGATCCTGTTGCTATTATCACAGAATCTGCTTTATAACTTAGTATTTGTTCTTTTGTAATTTCACTATTTAAATTAACTTCCACATTTAGTTCCTTCAATGTGTTTGCATACCAGTTCGCTAATGCAATATCATCTTCTTTAAAGTCTGGCGAACCTCCTGGTATAAGATTTCCACCTAATCTATCAGTCTTTTCATAAAGTACTGGTTCATGCCCTCTAAGAGCTAAAACTCTTGCAACTTCACAACCTGCAACTCCACCACCAACTATAAGTACTTTTTTCTTTCCTAATATAGGAGTTAATGCATTGTCCTTTTCTTTACATGCTTGTGGATTTACTGCACAGTTAAGCATAGCATAATTTTGAAGACGTCCCATACATCCTTCTTGACATGATATACAAGGTCTAATTGAATTACACTTATTTGCCCTTAATTTATTTACATAATCAGGATCTGCAAGAAGTGGCCTTCCAAGACTCACAATATCACAAGTTCCATTTTCAATTGCCTCAATAGCCATATCAGGATTGTCCATTCTTCCAGCACATATTACTGGAACATCAACAGTTTCTTTCATTAATTTAGCATATGGTCTGTATAACCCCTTTTCTTGATACATTGGTGGGTGACTCCACCACCATGAATCATAAGATCCAACGTCTATATCTAATGAATCATATCCATAGGATACAAGTAACTTAGCAGCTTCAATACCTTCTTCTAAATCTCTTCCTTTTTCAATAAATTCTTCTCCTGGAAGTGCTCCATCTCTTAAATCTTTAATAAAACTCTTTGGAGAATATCTAAGAGTTACAGGGAAATCCTCTCCACATCTATCTTTAATTTCTTCTACTATTTCACGTGCAAATCTAAGTCTATTTTCTAGGCTTCCACCATATTCATCAGTTCTATGATTAAATAATGAAATAGCAAATTGATCTATTAAATAACCTTCATGTACAGCATGAATTTGTACACCATCAAATCCTGCTCTCTTTGCGTTATAAGCCCCATCTCCAAACTTTTTAACTATAGATTTAATTTCATCTATTGTAAGTTCACGACATATTTTATCAAGCCATCTATGTTGAATTGCTGATGGTGCAACTGGTGGATATTCTCCAAGATTAGTAGGAATTGTAACCCTTCCAAATCCACCTGACATTTGTAAAAATACTTTTGCATTATATGCATGTATCCTTTCAGTCATTTCTTTGCTTGTTCTAACAAAATGTACTGGATTATGTGTAGGACATGGAGTACTTGGCATACCATGTTCTTCCACTTCATTATCTACAAAAGTAACTCCAGTGATAATTAGGCCTGTCCCACCTTTAGCTCTTTCAGTATAGTAGTCAATTCCCCTTTGATTAAATCCACCTTCGCTATCAGCTAGTCCAAGTGGTCCCATTGGCGCTAATGCAAAACGATTTTTTATCTCACATTTACCAATTTTAATAGGTTCAAATAGCTTTTTATACTTATTCATAAATTTCCTCCTATAATATTTAAACGTTTAATTATCTGATTACATTAATTTCCTTATTCAACTATATTATAATACCGAAAAAATAAACATGTCAATATTGACATGTTTAACAGTTAATATTTTTCTATTTCACTTTATATTTTACTATGCTAAAATTGTCATTGGATAAACTCAAGCAAATAAGCTACAGAAATATTAGAGGTGCATGTATGAGAACTTTAAAATATGCTATTTTAGGACTTATTAATAGAAATCCTTTAACCGGATATGATATAACAAAAGAATTTAATTCTGGTTTAGTTGAATTTTGGTATGCTAAGCATAGTCAAATATACCCCGAATTAAAGAAATTAACCGCTGAAGGGCTAATTTCCTATGAGACTGTTATACAAGGAGAAAAATTAGAAAAAAAGTTATATACTATAACTGAAAAAGGACGAAAATCATTGCAGAAATGGCTCTCAAAAGACGATCCTTTAGAGCCAACTCCAAAGGATATTTTTAAACTTAAAGCTTATTTTTGTGATGAGATGGATCACGATACTTTAATAAAGCAGTTTAAAAACACGCTAACTAAACACATTGAAAGATTGGAATACCTTGAAAATTCAATGGATGAGCTTTTAAAGGCAAAAGACATTTTAACAGTATCCTCTTCAGATTTCGGGGGCTATATAATATTGAACGGGGCCATCATGAGGGAAAAATCATACATAGAATGGCTAGAAGATTGTTTAAAAAAGATGCATTTATAGTATACAATTTTCTTGGTAAATTAATCTTTAACTGCTTAGATATAGATAAACAACTTTGAAACTAGATTTATGTGATAACTTATGGAAATCATATATATTTTGATTCCGAAAAGCTATGGAAATATCGCTGAATGTTCTAAGCAGTAGGTTGTATCCTCTTTACAAAAATAAATTAGAAATTTAAATTATTTTTATCAATAAATTAGAATTATTTTTTTAATGTGAAAAAAACTATACAATAAACTATCGTAAGGAGGATCACAAAAATGAAAAACTCTAAATCAAAAAGCTTATATATATTGGTAATAATATTGTTTATAGTAATCATATCTGCTTTTTCTTTTTTCAGATATTCCAATAGCAATCCACCCAAGGGCAATAGTGATTTATCAAATAATGAAGGCCAAGACTCTTCATATTATGAAAGTCTATATGGTACTTGGACTATTGAAAAGCATATACCTTCCAATATAAAAACTACTTTAAGTGAGTCTACTCTTTCTCTATGTATAGGTCAAAAATTTACTATAGAGAAAGATAAGATTTCCTCAATTTACGGAGCTGTATCTGATCCAACTATTAATGAAGGAACAATTACAGCTACAGAATTTTATAACACTTATAATGATACTTTCAAAAATCTTGGTATTTCAGGTGATAAAATTAAATATATAAAAATAACTGAGCCTGAAAAGACAAATCATTCTGCAACTCTTTTTATTACAGATAATGAAAAAGTCTATGCTTTATTAGGTGGAGCACTTTTTGAGTTAAAGAAACAGTAATAAAACTAAAAAGATAACTAAATTAATACTAGTTATCTTTTTAGTTTTCTTTATGACTTACTTCCTTTATTTCTCCATGAATTAACATATTCATCTAAAATTTTATGAAGTGCCTCTCCAATCCTTGAATATGCATCATCATTAAGATTAGCCAGAGATATTCTAATTGACCACTCTGGTCCTTTAAAACCTCCACCACTTAATAGAACTATAGCTGATTCCTCAGCTAATTTATATAAAATATCTACCGGCTTATAGTTAATTTGAAGATATTCGCCAAATTCACTTCCATAATAGCAAGTAGCCCATTCTAATAAATCAAATTCAGTATAATATGCAGCATCATACGGATCTTCTCTTAAATCTAATCCTAAACCCTTAAACAAAAGTTTTTGTCTTCGTTTGCAAATATCTTTTGTTTGTTTCTTATATATGTTTTCTTCGTCTAATAAAGCAAACGTACAAAAGAAGGCCATTTGGACTTGCTGTGGAGTTGATAATCCTGCCGTATGATTAAGAGCTACTTGTCGGCTGTCTGCTACAATTCTGTCTATAAATTTTATATCATCTGGAGTTGTTGAAAGATCTCCATACCGCTGCCTCAACTCGGCCTTTTTATCTTCTGGTAAATTCTTCAATAATTTATCAAAGACATTCTCTGAATAAAGTGATATTGTTCCAAGTCTCCATCCAGTTACTCCAAAATATTTTGAAAAAGAATAAACACCTATCGTATTATATGGCAAGTCTGCCATCAGAGATCTATAATTATTTACAAAAGTACTGTAGACATCATCTGAAATAATCATTAAATTAGGGTTATAATTTTCTACTATATCTATTAACTGCTTAACGCTCTCTGGTTTAATTGCTACTGAAGGCGGATTGCTTGGATTAACAACAAATAGAGCTTTAATACTAGAATCTTTAAGCTTATTAAGCTCTGATTCTGGGTACTGCCAAGTATGAGTTCCATCCCCAGTCAATTCTGTCGCTTCAATATGTACAATTTCAAAGTTATAACGTGGCAAATGTGGTATTTCTAAATAAGGCGTAAAAACTGGAACCATTAGTCCTATTTTATCTCCAGGAGCCAACAATTCGTTTGCAATTAAGCTATCGAATATATAGCACATTGCTGCTGTTGCTCCCTCAACAGCAAAAATATTAAATCTTCCTACAGGTGGTTTGTTATAACAAAGCTCTGAGACAAGGTACTCATGAACAATTTTTTCAATATGTATTAGCATCCTATCTGGCACTGGATAATTATCTCCTATAATAGAGTCTGTGAGCTCAAATATCCATGAGTCTGCATCAAAACCTTGATTTTTAATACCATAATCGATTATTCTTCTTAAAAGCTCTATTCCTGGCATCTCTTTGTTTTTGTCTAAAAAGTTATACAATCTCTCAGCTATCCCCTCTTTTTTAGGCATACCAGCTAAATCGCCATCATTCCAAACTCTTCTTGTTTCTTCTACTGCAAAAATTCCAAAAGTGAAAAAAGCTTCCCTAGGTGTTGCAGCAGTCCAGTTAGGATTACCTCTTCCTGCATTTAATAACGTACGGGCGCTCTTTTTTCTTTGCCCCTCAGCTAAATTTATTAATTCATTCTTGAATTCAAATGGACTTATTTTACCATAAACTTTTTCTATTTCTTGACGCTGAACATTTTTAATACTCATAAATAGTACTCCTTACTCAAGTTATATGAACATATTTGTTATTATTGTTCAACAAGTTACGATAATTTATTCCTAACTGATCATACAACTTTTTAGAAGAATAATTTTTCAAATACTGAAAAATTATCAAATATGCACTTAAATTCCCACGGAAATGTCTCTTGAATATAAGCTTTAAAGATGTTATTATTATTTCACGGCAAGAAAATGCTTGTCATTATAAGTAATTTTCGTGCTAGATGGGGAGCTAGCGGTGCCCTGTAACCTGCAATCCGCTATAGCAGGATTGAATTCTCATTATAGGCTTTAATCCATTTGGTCAGTCTAATACAAGTGGTGTTGAGAATCGGGTCCCATGCAGCAGAAACTCGTGAATTCCGTCAGATCTGGAAGGAAGCAGCGGTAAATGATAACTTCTGAGTGCCGTGGATAAACCTAGTTTGAGCTAACTATATTGGTAGCGCAAGTATGTTAATTGTCAACAATGAGTGCACGTTTCCTTGATTATTAATTCTGAGATATTCGTTAAGCTCTTATTTTGAACCTACAAATTAAATTCGGGAGTTTAATATTTAGATGATGAAATGTACTTTTGAGTGAATCCTTTTACGGTTTTAAAAGCGATTGAGGCATCTGTGAAAACACCCACCTATCGAGAGATAGGCGTCAAAATTAGAGTACCGATATTTTGGATCTTATTTTAGAGATTTAAAGCCAATGCTTAATAACATTAAGCATTGGCTTTTTGATTTCTTGCAAATAAACGAGGTTCTATCCATGATTTTCTATCTTAATAAGTTTTAAAACTGATGATAAGCCAATTAGAATAAAAAATGCAACTGCTAAAAAGCATGATATCATGATAACAACGCCTTCCCATCCGTATAAAGACCAAAACGTTCCTCCAGCAGTTCCACCAACGCTTGAACCAACATAATAAAATAATAAATAAAGAGATGACGCCTGAGCCTTATCATGAGTTGCTATTTTGCCAATCCAACTACTAATTATTGAGTGTCCTGCAAAAAAACCAAATGTTAAAAGGGCTATTCCAATAATCTTTAGCAAAAGACTTACATTTAATGTAATGCTTATCCCAAATAACATTATAAAAATTGAAATGCATAACATTATATATTGTCCATGTTTATCTGCTAGACGTCCCATAAATGTTGAACTAAATGTTCCTACTATATATATTACAAAAATAAAGCTCACTAAGGTTTGGCTCAAATTGTATGGTCGTTCAATTAATTGAAAACCTATAAAATTATATAACGAAACAAAACTTCCCATAATTAAAAATCCAATACAATATAAGCAAAGAAGATTAGGATTCTTTAAATGATTAAAACTTGATTTAATTAAATTTTTAATTTCAAAGGATCTAGCCTCGAAATGCTTTGATAAAGGCAGCTTTCTCCAAAACAAAAAACTTGAAATAAGTCCTAAGATACCTATAACTGCTAACGCTAATCTCCAGTTAAAAAAATCATTAATTACCCCTATAATAATACGTCCGCTCATTCCGCCTATAGAATTACCACTTATATATAATCCCATTACTAATCCTAAACTTGATTTGTCAATTTCCTCACTAATATAAGCCATAGCTATTGCAGGTAATCCCGCTAGGACAAATCCTTGCAAACATCGTATTACTAGCATACTGTTAAAATTAGGAACAATAGCCGTCAATACCGCTAGTATTGATGATGCAAAAAGAGAAAAACACATAATTGGCTTTCTCCCAAGTACCTCTGACAATGAACCAAAAATCAACATACTAACAGCCAATGTACATGTTGTAACAGACAGTGACAAACTCGCCATTGTAGGTGATATACCAAATTCCTTAGACAAATAAGGCATTAATGGTTGTGTACAATATAAAATCGCAAATGTATTAAAACCGCCAGCAAATAAAGCAATACTAGCATGGCGAAATTCACGTGTACCTTTTTGAATATAGCTCATAATAATCACTCCATACTTTATTCTATGAAACATGGTTATAATAACCACTATAATTTTAGCACAATGAATTATACGTTTAATTTATAAAAATAGTGTAATATTTTGTATTAGCGCTATGATAACGTTTATAGATATATATTTCTACAATTTTCATAAAAACATAAACGAGGTAAAAAATATACCTTATTCTTAAAAATGTAACCGTTAAAAATCCATCTATATTCTTCCTATAATTCAGGCCTTGACATTGATGCAATGTGGAGTTTATTATATGATAGATACTATATATAGTATTAAAAATATAAAATATAAGCATGAAAAAGAGGTATTGTATGTATCCAAAAGATTTTAATTATAAAATGCCTGCTGAATGGACTGCTCATGAGCGTACATTCATATCTTGGCCAGTAAAAGATTCAATGTGTCATCCAGATAACTATACAGATGTTTGTGCTGGATATGCAGAATATATTCAAGCAATTGCTGAATTTGAACCAGTTTCAGTAATTGTTAATCCATATGAATTGGATAATGTAAAAAAACTTTTTAGTGAGTCTAACATAGAACTACTCCCTATTGAACATAGTGATGCATGGCTTAGAGATAATGGCCCTACATTTCTAATTGACGATGAAGGAAATAGAGCAGGTGTAAATTGGAAGTTTAATGCCTGGGGTGAAAAATATGCGCCATGGGATTTAGATGATAAAGTAGCTCCACAAATTTTAGAGCATTACAATATTAAAAAATTTGATGCTCCTTTAATTATGGAAGGAGGTTCTCTTCATACTGATGGTGAGGGGACATTAATTACTACTGAAGAATGTTTGCTAAATTCTAACAGAAATCCCAACCTTACTAAAGAACAAATTGAAACATATTTAAAACAATACTTGAACATAGAAAAAATTATTTGGCTTAAGAACGGACTAGATGGTGATGAAACTGACGGCCATGTTGATAATATAGCCTGCTTTGCTGGACCTACTAAAATAATTATTCAAACTTGTGATGATCCAAATGATGCAAATTACAAAATTACTTTAGAAAATATTGAAATTTTAAAGAATTCAACAGACGCAAAGGGCAGAAAGTTTGAAATTATCCCAATTAATCAACCACCTAGAGCTGAATACAAAGGAGAAAGGCTAACTCTAAGTTATCTAAACTTTTATTTTGTTAATGATGGTATTATCTTACCTACTTTTGGTGGAAATGCATCAGAAGCAGATAAAATGGCTGAGAAGGTATTAAGTTTAACTTTCCCAAAAAGAAAAATAAGAACTGTAGATGGAATGGCTGTTATTAAAGAAGGCGGTAATGTACATTGCACAACTCAACAAATGCCATTTCCAAGAAACCTAAAAGTACTATAGAAAAATAAGATGAGGTGATAACATGAGAAAAGTTAAAGTTGCAGCTACACAAATGAGCTGTTCTTGTAATATTGATGAAAATATTTCTAAAGCAGAAAAATTCGTAAGAGAAGCAGCTGGAAAAGGTGCTCAAATTATTCTACTTCAAGAATTATTTGAAACTCCATATTTTTGTCAAAAAGAGAAGTCTGATTACTACGTATATGCTACCGAAGTAGCACAAAATAAAGCAATAAATCATTTTAAAGAAATTGCTAAAGAGCTTAAGGTAGTGTTACCAATCAGCTTCTATGAAAAGAAGAATTATGCTAGATATAATGCTATAGCGATAATCGATGCTAATGGTGAAATACTTGGAACTTACAGAAAGAGTCACATTCCTGATGGTCCTGGATATGAAGAAAAATTCTACTTTAATCCTGGAGATACCGGATTTAAAGTATGGAATACACGCTACGGGAAAATAGGTGTAGGTATCTGTTGGGATCAATGGTATCCTGAAGCTGCTAGATGTATGACTTTAATGGGAGCTGAAATGATATTCTATCCTACTGCTATTGGTTCTGAGCCACAAGACGGTTCTATTGATTCAAAAGACCATTGGCAAGCTTGCATGTTAGGTCATGCTGCTGCAAATTTAGTTCCTGTAATTGCATCAAACCGTGTTGGAGTTGAAGAAGATGAAGATTCTAAAATAACATTTTATGGTTCTTCTTTTATAGCAGGTCCTCAAGGAAATAAACTTGTTGAAGCTAATCGTACAGAAGAAACAGTATTAGTTGCTGAATTTGATTTAGATCAATTGGAGACACAACGTATTGAATGGGGAATATTCAGAGATCGTCGTCCTGATTTATATAAAATAATTACATCATATGATGGAGATCTAATAATTAAATAGCTACCATTCTGATTATTAGATTCTAAAATTTTTTAAAAAATAATAAGAGTTAAATACTTTTTAAAGTATTTTAACTCTCCCTCTAAATATTTTTAAAAATTCATTATTTTAAAAGCTATGATTATAAGATATCAAACACTCTTATAACCATAGCTTTTATTTTAATCTTATGATATTTATAATTTGAATTTTCCTTCTCCTCACTATGTCCCTCTTTATTAATATTTTTATAAGCTATTTACCACACATCTTCTTACTTATTACATTTCATAGCCTTTTATTCTGCATTATAAATTGCTGTTTTGCAATTGCTTCTTCGATATAAATGCTCTATATCCCTGATTTTTCCTATAAATTGTTATATTCTCAAATTGTTTTCTTGTTAAAATTATATATTTTTCCCTTTATAACTTGTTTTCTTTATACCTTTTTAAATTGTTAAATTTAAATACTTTTTCACTTTTAAATGTAAATATGTTTTAATTCTTATATAGTTTTTACTGCTATAGTTCTTTAACTGCTTTCCTTGTAGAAATTAATTTCTCCTCTACTTCTTTTATGTTGTTTCTAATCATCCCAATATATAACATATCTATTATTGCTAATTGAGAAATTCTCGAGCTAATTGCTCCCTCTCTTATGGATTTTTCTACAGCTGGTATACGAATTACTATATCAGAAATATCAGCTATAGTATTATTTACACTAGCCTTTGTTATTGCTATAACTGGAACTTTTCTATTCCTTGCATTTTTTACACACTTAATGACTTCCTTAGTCTCTCCTGAATATGATATTGCTAGTGCTACATCTCCTTCTTCTAATAATACAGATGAAGTTATTTGAAGGTGAGTATCTGTATTACATATACATCTCTTATTCATCCTGCTTAGTTTATAATAGAAGTCCTGACCAACAAGCCCTGATACCCCTACACTAAAAATATAGATATTTTTAGCGCTTATAAGTAATTCTATTGCTTTATCTAAACATTCTTCATCTAGTAAGCTGACCGTTTGTTCCATAATTGAATCTACTGATTGTTTAATTCCATAGATAATATTTTTTGTTCCTAAATCGTTGTCTAAATATTGAAACTGTATAGCTCCTGCTTCCTCTTCTTTGCTAATATTAATAGATAATTTGAGCTTCAATTCATTTAAAGTATTAAACCCTATTTTTTTAGCAAATCTTACTACTGTTGGAGCTGAAGTTTTGGTAGCCTCTGCTATATCTCTTGCAGACATTGATATAATCCTTTCCTTAGTTTCTATTAAATAATCTGCTATTAACTTTTCTCTATCTGTAAAGCTGTCATAATTTTGCTTAATATACTGTAATACATTCATAATCTCACACCTTATCGTACTTGGTTTTACTCTTACAATTATTTTATATTAAAATAAAATCTTTTACCACCATCTATATATTTCAATAGATATAAGTAATCTTTCGCAACTGAAGCTATGACATTTGTTCTAATATCAGCTTTTTGATTTGTTTTAAGAATCTGTAATTCTCCCATATATCTCATATATTTTACATTGTCCAATGTAATGTCACCGAAATTCTTGTCTATTGTATTAAATGGTTCTATAGTTTCTCCATTAAGAAGTAATCTACTTTCAGCTGCTCTTATTGCATCTCTACCCTCATCTATTCTGTGGGTATAAGTTTCTTTTAGCAATTTTAGAGTTATATCATTGTAATCTTTTAACTCTATTAGTAGCTCAACTGCATTAGGATCTAATGATGATAAATCTTCTAGTTCTTTTTCACTTGGAAGCGAATCTCCAATGAAAACGCATTGATTTCCTAATGCAAATAAATGGTTAGCAGCTTCTCTTACATTTTTCCCTCTATGATCCTCTAATGTTGGTAATCCATCTTTTAAAGGTGCTCTTCTTCTATTATTCGATTGCACAAAAGCAGAAACTTTAATTCCTCGTTCACTCAAAATAGTATTTTTTTCTTTCATACATTTTTCAGAAATTCCAGTTCCCACCCTTGGATAAAAATTGTGAAGTGCATCTATATTCTCATAGTGTGGTGAATAATTATCTAGTCTCTCAAAAAATCTCTTAGTAATTGTTGATGCATTTAATTGAATTTTAATTCCATAATGATTTTTGCTCATTCTCGCTATTTCTTCTTCGGTATACCCAAAATCTATTCTAATAGTCTTAACTCCCATATTCCCCAATCCTTTTAAATCCATATTCTCTAATTCTAAGAACTTAAAGGTATTAGGTGAGATATCACTTATTATATCCATATTATATTCTTTTGCTAACTTAAAGAATTCTATTACTTCCAACTTTAAAACATCATAATTTGCCTCTGGTATATGAAGGGATGTAAATATCCTTGTAATATTAAGATTATGTGCATCCTTTAACAATTTTATATTTTCTTCTTTAGTATTATCCAATCCAAAATAAACAGAAAATCCATAATTCATAATAATGCCCCTTTGCTAGATTTATATGAAATTAAATAAAAGTTTTTTATAATTCACATATAATGATAATTTATTTATATAGCTACTATAATTTTATTCTGCTATTCATTAACTAAAAAGACCCTTTCGGGTCTTTTTAAAATTATTCAATTGGGTCGTCAAAACCTAAAATATTAGTAAATAGATATCCACTTGCATATGAGACCAATACTCCTATTAAGAACACTCCAATTTTCCCATTTGCGATTAACAATGCTAAAGGTAGTCCTGATACGCCCATGGCAACTGCTCCTACTTTAAATATGGCCATTGCTGCACCACCTACTGCGGCTCCTAAACAAGCTCCAACAAATGGTTTACCAAGTGGTAAAGTTATTCCATATATCAATGGTTCTCCTATTCCTAAAAATCCTGGTACTAATCCATTTTTAGCAATTTTTTTTAGTCTTTCATTTTTTGTTTTTCTTAGTACAGCTATAGTTGCTCCTACCTGTGCCATTCCTGCTGTTGCTAGTATAGGCAATAATACAGTATACCCAACATTCGCTATTAAATCTGCATGTATTGGAGTTAGTGCCTGATGCATTCCTGTCATAACTAGTGGTAAGAATAAACCTCCTGATACAGCACCTGATATAACTGCTATAAGAATATTGTCTGATGCTATTGTTTTTGCAACTAAGAATCCTATACTATCTGAAATAGCTCCTCCAATTGGTTGAAGAATAAACAATGCTGCTAATGCTGAAACTGAAAGTGTTACTAATGGAGTAACAAACAAATCAAATACATCTGGTACAACTTTTCTGCATGCTTTTTCAATAAAACATGCTAACACTACTACTAATATTACTGATATAACCCCTCCACGTCCTGGAGTTAATTTTTGTCCAAAAAGAGTTATGTTTGCAAGAGTTGCTGACGAAAGAATTCCGCCTAATACTCCACCTAACATTGGCATTTGTGATCCAAATTCTTTTGCTGCATTTACACCAACTAAAACTGATAATATAGAAAATACTCCATTTCCTATAAGCCCTATAATTTGAGCAGCTGTTGTTTTTGTATAAGCATCCTTAAAATACACTCCTGCAATATTATTTATTGCAAGCACAAGGCCACAAGCCACAAATAATGGAATCAAAGGGATGAACACATTTCCTAGTTTTTTAAGAATATTTTTAAATTTAGTATCATTCTTTTCCTTCAATTTAGCCTTTGTTTCAGCTACTGCATCTTCTCCTATAACTACCTTTGTTCCTATAACTTTCTTTACTTCTTCAGTTACTTTATTTACCTTTCCTGGTCCATAAATAACTTGTAGTTGTTCTTTAGTCTTAACTACACCAAGAACTCCTTCTGACTTCTTAATTTCTTCAATATTAGCTTTTGAAAAGTTATTTAATTCAAATCTACAACGTGTCATACAATTAGTAACTGATTTTACGTTATCTTTACCTCCAACTAATTCTACTAATTTTATAGCAATGTCTTTATTTGTCATAAATCCCCTCTCCTTTACTTATTATCTATTTCTTGTAACGCTTTAGCTATATAACCTTTATTTTTGTCTAATTTAATTCTCGCCTCATCTTTATTTAGCTTTGAAAGCATCATAAATATTGCTAGTTTGACATCGTAATCTGTTTTATTTAGTGCTTCTGTTGCCTCTTCCATGTTTATACCTGTTGCTTTACAAACTATTCCTTTAGCTCTTTCAATTAGCTTTTCATTTGTAGCTCTTAAATCTACCATTAGATTTCCATATACTTTTCCAAGCTTAATCATGACACCAGTTGATATCATATTTAATACTAGCTTTTGAGCCGTCCCAGACTTTAGTCTTGTTGAACCTGTTACAACTTCTGGACCAACTACTGGTGCAATTGAAATATAAGCTTCCTTTGCAACATCTGAATTTTCGTTACAAGTCACTGAAACTGTTAACGCACCAATTTGATCAGCATACCTTAATCCTCCTATAACATAAGGGGTTCTTCCAGAGGCTGCAAGTCCTATTATTGTGTCATTCTCTGTTATATTTTTACTCTTTAAATCTTCCACTGCTAATTCTTCTGAATCCTCTGCCCCCTCTTTTGCTCTAAATATAGCTTCTTTCCCCCCAGCTATAATTCCTTGCACTAACTCTTCCGAAACTCCATATGTTGGTGGACATTCTGAGGCATCCAATACACCAAGCCTTCCTGATGTTCCTGCACCTATATAAATTAACCTTCCTCCTCTATGGATTCTTTCAGCTATCATATCTATAGCTTTTGCTATTTTAGGAAGCTCTTTTTCTACAGCGTTTGCTACCTTTTTGTCCTCATCATTCATGATTTTTACCATTTCTAAAGTTGATACTTTATCTATATTTATTGTCGTCTCATTTCTACTTTCAGTTGTTAGATTTTTCAAATTTAAACTCTCCACAATTACCGCCTCCATATAAAACATTTAATTTTGACTACGTTTTCACTTGATATATATATCATATCACCTTTGAAATTTTGTTTCAATATATTTTATAAATAATATTATTTTGTTTCTAAAGTAATATTTAGTTGTATCATATATTCTCTATTTCTGCAGGTTTAACTAGTTTCTTTATAAGATATTGTTATATTAATTCTAAACCTCCTTAATAAAACAACTTAAATTTCTTGTGTAAATACTATTACAAATTATCTATAGACATTAGTCTAAATTATCATAAAAACCTCTTGCATAAGAAATTTAAATATGTTATTATATCTTCACGGCCTAAGAACAAATGATATTAAGTTGTTCAAGCAGGCTTATGTATTGATTATAAATTCTGGAATATTCGTTAAGCTCTTATTTTGAACCTACACTTAAAATACGGGAGTTCAATTATCTAGATGTGGAAATGTACTTTCATATGAGTCCTTTTACGGCTTTGAAGGCGATTGAATCATCTGTGAGATCACCCACCTATCGAAGGATAGGGGTCAAAATTAGAGTACCGGTATTTTGGATATTATATAAGACATTCTATGCCAATGCTTAATATTAAGCATTGGCTTTTTATTTTCATAAATTAAAACTAAAATAAATGTTTAAAAACTCAAATTAATATCTGCTCTTTTTAGCAATTATTTTTATTATCCTACATATGTGAATATAGCCTCTATATCTGCATTTATAATATTTTCTCCTGCTTCAATAGGGGTAGTATTGCTGGTAGATTTAAGAGTCATTACTAGTGGTGTACTAGTGGTCTCATTTTGTTCATTTATTTGAATTGGTATAATATTTAACTTTACTTTAAGTTGATCAGCTAAAACTCGTGCTTTATTTTGAGCATCTTGTAGAGCTCTTCTTAACGCTTCATAATAATACTTTGTTTCATCTGAGACAATAAAGATAATCCCAGTTAATGAATTTGCACCATTGCTTACTGCAGTATCAATTACTTCACCTACATTATTAATATTACTAATTAAAATCTTCAAATTATTTATTACTTCATATCCTCTAAAAACCTGCTTCCCATTGATGTAATCATAATTTGGACGTATGCTATAATTTTCGGTTTGTATATTCTTAAGAGGTATTCCCAATGCTCTTATACTATTTATAACTTCTTGAGTTATCTTAGCATTCTCCTCCTGCGCGACTTCCAATTGCAAATCTTCAGTTATAACTCCAACGACTATTTCTGCTAAATCTGGTTTTACACTTACCGTTCCTTTTCCAATAACTTTTAGCCTATTAGGTGAACATTCATCATTGTTAAAATCATTTAAACTATAGATACCTCCCTGCCCTAAAGTATGCATCCTATTTTTCCTTTCAAAAAATTAATCATTAATTCATACTATGATAAATCACTTGAAATGTCTCTAAACTATATATATATCAATATAACAATGCTTTATACTTAGAAAAAGCCTTAAATTTATTTAAAATTTAAGGCTCAAATATACTTTACTGAATTCAAAATCTTAAAGAGAATAATGTTTTTCCACAACTTCTCTTGTAAACCCATAATCAATGATGACTGGCTTTCCATCAATCACGCCCCAACTGCTTTTCCTACAAAAATCCCCCAATAATAACCTATAATTTTTCTTTATTTCCTGTAATTCCTGAGTTTTTAAAAATTCATCCTTATTCGATACATTAAAATGCTTCCATACATATAAAATATCACTTATCCTGCTTGCTTTTTCCATTATAAGTAAGCTAAAGTCACTTGAAACTTGTATAACTTTTGCAAATAACTTAGTCTGATCATTATCCGAAATAATATATTCAGCTTTATTTTGTGCTATTCCAGCTTTATTTTTTGCTATCTTCAAAACATATCCATTTCCTAAATCAAATACTTTCCTGCCAGAACCTGAACCAATATATTTATAATACCCTTGTTTTATATTAAGCATAACTTTATCAAAATCAATAGTCATTCTAGCACCTACTCATAACCATATTTTAATCTATTCGAATACTCTACATATTACATTACTCTATTCTATTAAAATTTGTTCTTATTAAACTAAACTTTATTTTTATTAGTGCTATGCAATTTCTTATATAGATTAAAATAATAAATTAACATTTGAATCTCTAGCAAACCAAGTGCTCAATTAAGAGCATAATATAGAAACTTAATTGCAATATATTATATATACTTATAAAATATTTTGTTAATCCATTGGTTTTATATGAATATATTAAGCACAGTCAATATTGTTAACTATATTTTCATATCGAGTTGACAATATTAAATATTAATTATATACTTGTCTTGAAATTATTTAATAAATTGGGGCGTGGTAAAATTATATGGAAAAATTAGCAGAAGAAATTATTAACGGAAGACGATTAACTAGATCTGACGATTTAGAATTTTTATTAACTTGTGATTTAAAGAAAATTTGTGATGGTGCTAATAAAATTCGTAAAACACTATGCGGAGAAAGCGTGGACCTTTGTACAATTATTAATGGTCGCAGTGGAAAATGCAGCGAGAACTGTAAGTTTTGTGCTCAATCAAACCACCACAAAACAGAAATTAAAAAATATGATTTTTTAGATCCTAATGTAATTTTAAAAGACTGCAAAAAAAATGAAGCTAATGGTGTACATAGATACTCTATTGTTACAGCAGGAAGAGCTTTAGTTGGGAGCGATTTTGATAAAGCTGTACAAGCATACAAAATGATGAATAAAGAATGTTCCATCAACCTATGTGCATCTCACGGTTTTTTAAGCGAAGAACAATTTGTACTTTTAAAAGAAGCAGGAGTCACAATGTACCATGCAAACATAGAAACTTCTAAAAGAAACTTTCATAATATTTGTACTACTCATTCATATGATGACAAGATTAAAGAAATTAAACTAGCGCAAAATGCAGGTTTAAAAGTTTGTTCCGGTGGTATTATAGGAATGGGTGAAACTTGGTATGACAGAATTGACATGGCTATAAGCTTATCAGAACTTGGAGTTATATCTATACCAATAAATGTATTAATGCCTATCAAAGGTACTCCATTAGAAAATTTAAAGAGGATTTCTAATTACGATATCTTAAGAACGATTGCAATTTTTCGTTACATAAATCCAACAGCTTATATTCGTATGGCTGCCGGAAGAACTTATTTTGAAGATGGAGGAATAGAAATTTTTCAATCTGGATCTAATGCAACGATAACTGGTGATATGTTAACTACTGTAGGTAACAATACATGCCAAGATAAAATAATGTTGCAAACACTCGGTTTTTCAATTTAAAAAGAATTATAGAAAAGAAATATACTATATAGAGGAGATTTAAAATTATGGAAAATATACGTAGAACTAACGCGCGTCAGTTGACAATAATCGGAATAATGAGTGCTTTTATATGTACAACTGCACCATTTTCAATTCCTATTGGCATAGTACCAATTACATTAACAAATTTAGCGATTTACCTTACTATATATATAATTGGAAAAAAGGAAGGAACAATTAGTTATCTTATTTATATTCTCATAGGTGCATTGGGATTGCCAGTTTTTTCAGGATTCTCTGGGGGATTTACTAAATTAGCAGGGCCAACAGGTGGATATTTAATTGGATTCGCTTTTATGGCATTTATAAGTGGAATATTCATTGACAAATTTCCTAATAAAATTTTTATGTGCTTTTTAGGTATGCTGATAGGTACACTAGTAACCTACATGCTCGGAACATTATGGCTAGCATATGTTGCACATCTACCATTTAATAAGGCTCTAGCAATTGGTGTTCTTCCATTTATTCCTGGTGACATTGCAAAGATGGTAGTTGCAGCACTAATAGGGCCTCAGATTAGAAAAAGAATTAAAAGCGCTGGATTATACTAGTTAAAAATATATGTATTAATGAAAAAGGAGCTTCTTTATATTATAAAATTAAAGAAACTCCTTTATATTATGAATCAATTAAATTCACTTCTACTTTTTTCTGACTTCCCTAAATATTCTCTCACTTATCTCTTCGACCTCTTCATTATTCAATCCTTTTCTTTTAATAGCATTAGCAAATATATTTGTCATTTGCTCCCAATCACTAATTTTCTCTGAATGTAATTTTATCTCTTCTAATAACTCATATACCTTTTTATTCATACCATTACTCTCCTCGTCAAATCTACTATATTATTATAACAAAAAAATAAGAATCATAAACAATATTTCTAATGTCCATGATTCTTATTAATTAAACCTCTTTATGAGAAAAGTCTGTAATTATTTTATTATCATCGTCTTCTGTTTTCTTTATTTTACCTAATTTAATCTTAATAGTTAGTGTCATGTCTTTCCTCTTCCTACATACTAATTAACGTGAATAATTAATCTTTATATAAGTGTTATTTATTATTTTATAATTGAACTTCGCTTTTATACTATCAATACTCGATATCTTTTCAATATAATACATATCTGCTAAAGTTAAATCTCTTAACTCTGCAACAAATTCGAATTTAGAACACTTTTCCAAATTGTCATTTATAACTTTCATGATTTCATTATGTATCTTCATAGCATATCACCTCTCATATATATTAACTTAAAAAAAACTATCTTATTTACTTTTAGCTCTATTACGTTTAATTCCAAAATATAAAAAACCAATCAAAACTAATTAAAAAAATTAATTAGTTTTGATTGGTGGGTTGCATCATTAACTCTAAATTCTCAAGATGCCCAAATACAGAGAATTCTTCATAGTTCCCAATCTTTGTATATTTATGTTACTTTATGTCTTTCTATGTATATATTATAACAATAATATAAGAAAAATCAACATTAAATGCAATAATTACCTTACAATATTTATTACATATTTAAAGGTAATTATTAAATGTATATAAAACTTTTTTTACTGTCTTTAAATATCATATTTAAGGTTATTTTAATATAATGTTTATATTGAATTAACATATTTGTTATAACTTTGTAATAACTATCAGCTATAATAAGAAAATAAGATAATTTCTTATTAATTATTTATCCTTCTATATAAAATCGTTTATGGGTAACTTATTACGTATTGTAATAAGTTACCCTTGTTAATTTTATAATTCTCATATAGACAGCCTAACTAAGACCTGGTCTTATGCATATAAATCGCTGAAATCATAAATATTTTGATTCCGAAAAGCTATGAAAATATCGCTGAAGGTTCTAAGCAGCAGGTTGTGTCCCATCTTAGCATGCTCCAACTTTCAGTTTGACAAGCAAATGGAACAACCTACAGCTAAGAACCTTTAACAGGTCATTTTCAAATGTTTTCTTCACAAATATATTTATGATTTCTAGTGAGGATATGAACTTAAAGTTTTAGCAAATTTGTAAATACATTAATCTAATAAGTTGAATTCTTAAATTGGATATCTATATTTCTTTATACAATTTATAATCTTAACTTTAGGTTATTACTAATAACACATCATTTAAATTAATATATCTTTTATAAAAAACAGCATCCCTCATAATTTTCATAAAAAATTATGTAGAATACTGTTTAATGGATGTTATCATCCCCTGTATTTATGAATACTTGATATTAATACAACTTAGTATTTTCAATATTTTTAAAGTTTTCTACCCATTATCACACCCATGGCTGATGCCATCATAAGTCCCCTAGTCCAGCCACTTGAGTCACCTAAACAATGTAAGCCTTTTATATTAGTTTCGAAATTTTTATCTAAATCAATTCTATTACTGTAGAATTTTATTTCTGGACCATATAATAATGTTTCTCTACTTGCAAATCCTGGGACTACTGTATCCATAGCTTGTATAAAGTTTAGAATATTTGTCATGGTTCTATATGGTATCGCTGATGTTAAGTCTCCAGCTTCTGCATCTGGCAATGTATGTCTAACGTTTGATTCAAACAATTCTTTTTCCCAAGTTCTCTTACCATCTAATATGTCACCATATCTTTGAACTAATATTTTTCCATTTCCCAACATATTAACAAGTTCTGCAACCTTCTGTCCATATTCAATTGGCTCATTGAAAGGTGCAGAAAAATTATGCGAACTTAAGATTGCTAAATTTGTATTATCAGATTTCTTATCCTTATACGAATGGCCATTAACTATTGCTAAATTATTATCATAATTCTCTTGACTTACAAAACCACCCGGATTTTGGCAGAAAGTCCTAACCTTGTCTTTAAATGGTGCTGGATGTCCTATAAGTTTAGATTCATAAAGCACATTATTTACACTTTCCATTACTTCATTTCTAAGTTCAACTCTAACACCTATATCAACTGGTCCTGCACTATGTCCTATCTTATGTTCAACACACATGTCTTTTAACCAATCAGCGCCTTTTCTGCCAGTTGCTACAACTACTTTATCTGAAAACATCTCTTCATCATTACTTCTAGTTAATGAATCTGTTATTAATACTCCAAATACTTTATTGTTTTTTATTAGAAGATCTTTAACTGTTGTATCAAATTTAATTTCAACACCATCATCTAATAGATGTCTTTGAATCTTTAAGTATATCTCTTGAGCTTTTTCAGTCCCTAAATGTCTTATTGGACAATCTACTAATTTTAATCCACCTTGTATTGCTTTTCTTCTTATTTCTTTAACTGCTTCATTATTTCCTACACCTTCAACTTTAGTATCTGCTCCAAAGTCCAAATAAATCGAATCTGTATAATCTATGTATTCTTGTATTAAATCAGCTCCTGCAAGTTCAGGTAGATCTCCACCTACTTCATAGCTTAAAGATAGCTTTCCATCTGAAAACGCTCCTGCGCCAGAAAATCCAGTAGTAATATGACAATAAGGTTTGCATGATACACACTTTTTAGTTTTATCTTTTGGACAATGTCTCTTGTCAATACTCTTTCCTGATTCAACTAAAAGGATTTTAGATTGAGGTTTTTGTTTCTTTAGTTCATATGCAGTAAATATTCCTGCTGGACCAGCACCTACTATTATTACATCATAATTCATTCTTATCTCTCCTTGACATTAAATATAATTTTTAAGTAGACACTTATAGTCCTATAGCAATTTACGGTAGCTTGGTAGAAACATCCGACCCTTATTATCAGATTTATATAAGTGAATATTATTAACTTTTTTTCAAAAATAGTTCTTATTACTAGGTAATTTTAGCTCATATATTAATAAAAATCAATAACAAATTATTTTTTTCTTCTTTTTTTTCTTACAAACACGAACATTAACCTAACACAAGAATAAATCTCTCATCTATATGATCGTATTGCCTTATAAAAATAAAAGTTTATTGTATTTTAAATTAGTAAAAACCACCAAAATCATAAATTGTGATTTTAATGGTTTCTTACATACAAAAATAAAGTTATTATTTTACTATAGATTTTCTTTCTCCAACTGGCAATAATAATCCAGACTTTGATAAAACAGGTCTTATAGCATTATAAATAATGCTTACTAATATTACTGATACTACGGCATTAACAAAGGTTGCAAATACACTTATCTTTGCTAAAACTGCTGCCATTTGCTGTGGCTGCCCAAGAATATATTGTTTATAAAAGTATCCAGCTATGGGATCAAAAACTACATTAAAAGCTAATCCTCCAATTGCAGCAATAATAGTCCATTTAGCTATATACTTTTTATCGCTACTTTCATCTATTTTGGCATATTTATGAGCAATTAAACCAGTTATCAAGCCAATACATAACTTTAAAATAAAAGTTTTAGGTGCTCCAATTGCATATGTTGGATCTAGTAGATCTGATATTGTCATGCCTATAGCCCCTGACAATCCGCCATACCAGCCTCCAAGAAGCAATGCTGCTAGTACACAAAATGCATTTCCAATGTGAAGCGAAACCGCATCCTCACCAACAGGTATTTTTATCGAAAGAAAAGTAAATGATACAAAGCATAATGCCGCAAGGACACCTGTCTGAATTACTTTTACAATTCTTGAATTCTTATTTTCCATATAATAGTCCCCCTTATTGTATTATTCTATCTTCATAGGAAAATGTTGTGATTATTATAACACTATAAGATTTCTCTAGCAATTGTATGGGTTCATTTATATTTCATATTGCATTTTTTATTATATAAAAAATAAAGGCTCCCCTAAATCATAAATTAGCGGAGTCTTATAATAAGAATTCTTTATTTTAATTACAGTATATTTATTGAATTTAGCTTACTTCTCAATTGTTAAATAATAAATATTGCAACTATTGTTGTAATGATTAATCCTATAACAACCGGTTTGAGGTTCTTTTTAGCTAATTCAAATGCATCTACACCGCAAATCGCTGCTACTGGTATTAGTGCCCATGGGATCACGGTTCCTCCACCTACCCATATTCCTGCAATTTGCCCTAAAGCTGTTAACGTTGCTACACCACCACCCAGAGCAGTTGAGAATATTTTTGAAATGGATCCTACCAAAGATATTCCTGAAAAACCTGATCCATCTAATCCTGTAATTGCTCCAACTACTGTAAGTGTACCGGCGGAAATAGTTGAGTTTATTGGAACGTTATTTGCAAGTGCAGCACCCAAGTCATTAACTATGCCGTTTGAGCCTTCTGGAAGTATCTTTCCAAATATATCTGTAAACGCCGAGTCACCTAAATAAAAAAATGCAGCTATTGGTATAACAACTCCGAATATTTTGAAACCAAACTGGAGCCCTTTAACAAGATTATCAGTAATTTTATCTAGGGATTTTTCTTTATAAGCTAGTATTGAAATTAAGCTTAGGATAAATATGGCAGTACCTCCAATAAGCGCTGTTGCATCACCACCTTGTAATTTAGCAATATACATTATAAAAATATCTAAGGCAAATAATACTAGAATTAATAAAGCTAAAAACCTTCTTATTTTTCTTGAAGAAATAAGCATTGAAGGACTTGAAATTGATGTTGAACTTTCCATTTCTTCATATTCACTAGGTAGCTCTCCTGATTTAATCTCCTTTCTAAGGAAATAAAATGCAGCCACAGTTGTAACTATTCCCATTGTTAGTTCAAGTGGAATACTTGCAGATATAACCTCAGAAACTGGTATACTTGCTGCATCAGCAGTAAGCTTTGGTGCTGCCTGAATTATATAGTCGCTTGATAAAGCTATACCATGCCCAAATAAATTCATTGAAATAGCTACTCCCATAGCTGGAAGTCCAGCTTTCTTAGCAATAGGTAGAAACAGCGCCCCTATAAGTGCAACTGCTGGAGATGGCCAGAAAAACCACGATAAAACCATCATAAAAATTCCAATTACCCAATAAGCAATCCAATAATTTTTTATAACTTTTCTAAAAGGAGACACCATCTCATCATTTATTCCAGAGTCCATTAATGTATTACTCATTGCTGTTATTATTGATATTATAAAAATTGTTGGCATCAATTCCTTTGCTGCATAAACAAAACTATTAAATACTCCCATTACAGATTTATAAATTGATTCTGTTCCAGCCAATCCCAGAATAAAAATGCCTAGTATACATAAAAGAGAGATATCTTTCTTCTTCACCATAGCCAATATAATCACAATGATAAAAATAAGATAAATATAGTGAAGCGGTGTTAATACTAAGTTAATCATATATTTCTCCTATAAAAGTTCTTATACTTATAAATTATGTGGGAAATATATGCTTAGTTACTATATATCAAACAATTGTCAACAAATATTTTTTATTTAGCAATTCCTTATTATTTCTATCAGTTATTTATAAATCATCCCAATAAATCTTCTCTGACTTTTCATCTGCTTTTGAATGTTTATCAAACACTTTGACTATTATGGCTGATAACAAAAAGCCAATTACTCCACCTACGATTTGAAAAGTTCTATTAGAAGCCACCTGCATATTTTCACCTATTATTCCACCTATAAAAGCTCCTATAAATACCAGCATTATTGGCAAAATGAAAATCATGAACGCAGCTAGTATCATACTTGTATTTTTCTTTTTTGTCTTTAAATTTGAGCCATTTTCTAAATCTCTCATAAAATCCCTCGCTTTCATATTAATATGTTTATATAAACGTTTATTAACTTGTTTTACCTGCATGATAATATTTTCAAATTAAAATATATCCCATTCTAATTATATATTTTAATCCCAATACTTGTCTTCTATAATTTCATATTATCACCAATCATTGTAAAAACAAACAATAAAAAAATAGACTTGGTGAAATTATTAATTACCAAGTCTATGAAATATTTATATTACAAACAATTATTAATTAAATAAACAAGTTTAGTCCAGAACCTTCTGTTGATCCTAAATATGAAGCAACTCCACCAATTTCAACCCCATCAATAAATTCTTCTTTTTTAATCCCCATTAACTCCATGCTCATAGAACACGCTCCCACCTTAACTCCCATATCTATAGCATTTCTTATTAATGTTTCTAATCTATCAACTTAAAACGCCAAAACTATCTAGGCAACCTTTTTTAAGTTATCCATAAATTTTATTGGAATATAAATTTCTAAAGAATAAAAAAAAGAGTTGTAAGAAAATCTTACAACTCTTAATAAAATAATATTATCTTCTATTATTTTGTTCCTTCTTAATTCTTCTGCAAGATATACATCTTGTAGGTTCATTAGTAAATCCCTTTTCTTGGTAGAATTCTTGTTCCCCTACAGTGAAAACAAATTCTTCTCCACAATCTCTGCATACTAAAGTCTTATCTGTCATATAAAGTTCCTCCTTTAACTAAAGATTAATATATTGATTCATATAATTCTCTAAAGGAGAAATTTACATATCTATAAAAAACCTTTTATTTCATTTACAATATTCATTATAACATACTTCAGTAAAATAGCAAACTTTTTAACTTAACTTTTTAAATTCATTGAGATATCCAATAACTCAGAAGCCTCATCACTTGTTAAACATTTTGCTTGAGCAATCTCTTCTACTACAATTTTCTTTATATGATTTAGCATTTGTTTTTCACTTGAATTTAAACTATGCCATCTTTTCAATTGTGTTAAATCGAAGATAACTTCAATAAATTCATCAAATGTGCCTGATTTCATTTTTATTTTACTTATATTCCTTCTTTCTTTATAATTAATTTTAGAAAATTTTTCTGCTTCTGTCATAAATCTATCCAAATGTTTTAAACTATTCTCTAATGTTTTAATATCGCTCACTAACCTTATATTGAATGTATTTGCTGCACTAATAGGTAAAGTTAATTTCATGGTATTATTAATTAAGTGTATTATATAACATTTTATTTTCTCACCTTTGAGTTCCTTTTCTTCAATAACATCAATTATTCCTATTCCTTGACTTGGGTATACAACCTTATCTCCTATGTTAAACAAAAAATGACCTCCTCACATGTAATAGAATTAATAAAACTAAATTATATAAAATTCTAATATTGTAATTATCTAGATAATACATATAAAATTAAGCGCTCTAAAAGTTCATTTTAAAATGCCTACTCATCTTATGACCATTGTAGTTATAAAAAGTTTTTACTTTCTAGTATGATATTTATTTCAAAATATAAATCTAACTTTTAGCATTTTTTATCCGTACCATCAATTTCTCCACATAAGTCCTTTTTTAAATTAAATTCTACATATTACCACTCTTTCATAAAATAAGATTTTTATTATCTAAATATATATTATGTAAATTTCGTATAAAGATACATATGTTTTATTAAAAGAAGCAGATTTTTCAATTTATTGTTTTCATATAGTTAATTTTAGAGTATAATAAGTTTGAAAAAGGAAAAACTGATGTGTAAAGTACATAGATCATTTTTCCTAAGCTATTATAGTTATTATAATAAATATACAAGTATACGGAGGTCGTAAAATGTTAACATCAGCTAAAGAAATGTTAAACAAAGCTAGACAAGGAAAATATGCAGTTGGTCAATTCAACATCAACAACTTAGAATGGACTAAAGCTGTATTATTAACTGCACAAGAAAATAATTCACCAGTTATCTTAGGTGTATCTGAAGGTGCTGGAAAATATATGACAGGATATAAGACTGTATCTGCAATGGTTAAAGCAATGATCGAAGAATTAAACATTACTGTACCAGTTGCTTTACACTTAGATCACGGCAGCTATGAAGGTGCAAAAAAATGTATCGAAGCTGGATTCTCATCAATCATGTTTGATGGATCTCATTATCCAATAGCTGAAAATATAGAAAAGACTAAAGAATTAGTTGCTATAACTAATGAAAAAGGACTTTCTTTAGAAGCAGAAGTTGGTTCAATTGGTGGAGAAGAAGACGGAGTTATAGGTAAAGGTGAAGTTGCTGATGCAAATGAGTGTAAGCAAATAGCTGAATTAGGAGTTACTATGTTAGCTGCTGGTATTGGAAACATTCATGGAAAATACCCTGCAAACTGGGCTGGATTAGATTTTGAAGCATTAGCTAAAATTGAAGAAGCTGTTGGAACTTCTATGCCATTAGTATTACATGGTGGTACTGGAATTCCTGAAGATATGATAAAGAAAGCTATATCTCTTGGAGTAGCTAAGATCAATGTTAATACTGAATGCCAATTATCATTCCAAGAAGCTACTAGAAAATATATTGAAGCTGGAAAAGATTTAGAAGGAAAAGGATTTGACCCAAGAAAGTTATTAAATCCTGGATTCGAAGCTATCAAAGCTACAGTTAAAGAAAAAATGGAATTATTCGGTTCAGTAAACAGAGCTTAATTTCATTGGATATAAGGAGCACTATATTTAGTGCTCCTTTTTATTTTAAATTAGTATTTCAATCAAATTCCTCTCTGGATCTAAAACAGTGCCCTTATAAATATGTTTTCTAGTATTGATATTGAATCTATAATTACTTTTTCTCTTTTTTTAATATAAAAATTGTCATGTGTGTTTTCAAGTATCCTATTATAGTCATTATCAACTATAAACTTACTTAAAATCTCAATTCTATCATTTCTATTCAATTTATATTTATCCAAAATTCCTACAATATCTCCTATTTCACTATTAAAACTTTTAAGATTAGAACCTCTTTTGATATTTGCTAACCTCGAAATGCAACCTGTATCATTAATAATTTCAATGTTTGATAACCCCTCAATTTTATTTTTCCTTGCCCCATCTTTTAAAATATTTAATATATAAATAAACATTTTTACATCTCCCCAATAAGAATAAAACTCAAATTTAATTATACGTTTACATTGAATAAAATTCAAGATTAATATAAAATTTATTAACTGTATTTTAAATATTACTTCTACATCTATATTTGTTTTTCCTTCCATTTTCTTATTTTTTTCTATTTTAATTTAACTTATGCTGAATTTTAGTATTAATATATGCAAATAAATATATAATAATATATAATAGATATTTTTGCAATTTGGAGGTGTCTTAATGAATAATAAATATAATGATTTATTCGATGAGTTGGTTAAATCATATTACAATGGTAATTTTGATGAAACTCTTAAACGTATTATGGTATGTCACAAAAAGTCTCCACAAGAAACTTTTGAGATTATTAGATCGTTGTGTGGAGTTGATATGGAGTTCGATAATAATTATGTATATAATCTAAAAAAAGCAATTACAGAATATACAGTTAATACAAGATTAATTGAAAAACTTAAAGGCTGTGATGAATCATGTCCTAGAAATGAAGACGGTAAATTTAGCTGTCAGGTTGCTTGTCCTTTTGATGCCATTCTTTATGATGAAGAAGAAAGATCAACATACATAGATAACGATAAATGTCTAAATTGTGGTGTATGCGTGGATTCATGTAAGCATGGATTAATATTAGATAAAGTTTATTTTCTTCCCGTTTTAGATTTAATGCAGAACAATAAAAAAGTCTTTGCTGCAGTTGCTCCTGCTATTAGCGGGCAATTTGGTACTGAGGTCACTATGGATCAAATCAGGGCTGCTCTTATAAAAATAGGTTTTACTGATATGATCGAAGTTGCCTTTGCAGCAGACGTATTAACAATAAAAGAAGCTGTTGAATTTGATAAACATGTGAATGGGCCTAAAGACTTGATGATTACTTCATGCTGCTGCCCTATTTGGATAGGAATGCTTAGAAAAGTTTACAAGGAACTTGTTCCTGATTTATCCCCATCGGTTTCACCTATGGTTGCTGCTGCACGAATGATAAAAAGTCTTGATTCCGATGCAAAAGTAGTTTTTATAGGTCCATGTATTGCAAAAAAAGCTGAAGCTAAAGATAAGGATTTAAACGATGCAGTAGATTTTGTATTAACATTTCAAGAGCTTGACGAAGTATTCAGAACTTTAGACATAAAGCCTGGTGATTTGGATGGTGTACCATCTGTTGAGTACGCTTCTAGAGGCGGAAGATTATACGCCCGCAGTGGTGGCGTTTCAATTGCTGTATCAGAAACAGTTGAAGAACTTTTCCCTGAAAAGCACAAGTATTTTAAAGCTGCAAAAGCCTCTGGAGTAAAAGATTGCAAAGAACTTCTTGAAAACGCTCTAAATAGAAATGTTGATGCAAACTTCTTAGAAGGAATGGGATGCGTTGGCGGATGTGTTGGTGGTCCTAAAGCAATAATTCCTACAGAACAAGGTAAGGAATCAGCCGATAAATTTGCTTATGATTCACCTATAAAGGTTCCAGTTCATAGTAAAGTACTTGATGAGGTATTAAATAAACTTGGTATAAATTCAATAGATGACTTTCATGATCATGAAAAAGTAAGTATTTTTGAACGTGAGTTTTAACCTAATTTCATCTTGACTTCTTAATCTATAATTTCATCTGAATGCTAATTAACATAAATATTTATAGTATATTTTACTAAAAAATGGCTGTATAAATCTACAGCCATTTCATATATGAATTGCAATTGTTAATCTTACTAATTTACAGTTTCCAGAGCCTTTTTTACTTTAGGAACTACATAGTGGCTACTACCTCTATCTTTAACATCTTCAATCATCATTACTACCAATAGATTATTGGGAGATTTATTAGTGGTCATCCCAACGAACCATCCTAATTCTGTACCATTATTATCATCCTGAGATGCTTTTATCTCCGCTGTTCCTGTCTTTCCAGCTATAGTTAACCCACTAGTATAAGCTCCATGACCTGTCCCACCTGAATTTTCTACTACTTGTATCAAATCTTGAAGTACCGTATTAGCTGAGTCTTTTGACACAACATTAGCTTTCCATACTTTGTTATCTGAATTATCCTTTTTCACAAGATATGGTGTTAATATATTTCCTTCATTTTGAAACATAGTGTAAAGCGCTGCTAGATGCACAGGATTTACCAAAACTTCACCTTGACCATACCCACTGTCTGCTAGTTGTACCTCAGATTTAAAATCCTTATCACTTGAATATTGTGAATTATATAATGGATATTCAAATGGAATTTTATCAACAAATCCAAAGCTATTTAACTTATCTCTAAGTATATCCTTTCCAATATCTAACGCTGCCTGAGCAAAGTAGATATTATCAGAATAAACAAGTGCATTCGATAGATTTGACGGTCCTTTATAATCGCTTACTCTTGTAACTGAGTAATTTCCCCAACTGCTATCCTTCTTCCAGCTAAGGCCAGTTATATTTTTATTTGCATTGGGATCTATCTTTTTTGTATCTAAACCAATAACTGCAGTAATTGGCTTAAATGAAGATCCAGGCACTAATGTTGCCTGAAATCTATTATACATAGGTTTTTTAGGATCATTATTCAAACTATTCCACTCATCACCTGACATGCCCAAAACAAAATCATTTGGATTAAATGCTGGTGTACTAACCAAAGCTAAAACCTCTCCTGTATTAGGATTCATAGCAACTGAAGTTCCTTTATCACTACCAAGCTGACTATATAATAAGCTTTGTAGATTGCTATCAATTGTTAATTTTAAATCCGCACCGTTTTTAACATCTTTTGTTATAATTGATTTTTTCTTTTCGCCCTGAATACTTTGAATATATATTTCAGCACCATCAATTCCTCTTAATGTATCTTCGTATGTTTTTTCAAGCCCTGATTTACCAATTATAGAATTTTCAGTATACTCCTCATCTTTATGTTTATCCAATTCATCAGCATTTATAGCTTGCACATATCCAGTTAGATGTGCTACCTGCTCTCCTAGAGAATAAACTCTTGCATCTTTATCATTAATTTTAACTCCTGGAATTTTAAGAAGGCTCGGAATTCTTTCATCACCATATGGTATTGCCTTTACCGGAATAAACATATCTGGTTTAACATATGATGCATTTAGTTGACTGTTTATATAATCAACAGTTATCCCTAATACTTTTGAAATTTCATCAATTGATTTATCTTTGTTTTCACCTAAGTTTCCTGGAACAATTCCAACGTTAGATGAAAAAGAATCTGTTGCCAGTTTAACTCCATTTCTATCTAATATGTCTCCTCTTTTAGATTTTATTATTTTAACTCTTATTTTGTCGCTATCAGCTAAGTCCGGGAATATTGCTTGAGAATTCCACATTAAAGCATAATCCTTTCCAATCTTCCTACTCATAGTTGCACTATTTGAAAATTCTAATTTTCCACATATAGTATCCATGCTGGTTTCATAATATACGGTAGCTTTATCACCATCTTTTTTTACATTTTTTACATAGATTTCAATATTACTAGCACCAATACCTTCATAAATATTTTTGTTCCTTGTAATAAAATCATCTTTGGACATCTTTTGTATAATTTCACCATCTGCCAAATCATACATTTTTTCATATTCTTTTGAATTTAATAAGCTAAAGTACTCCAGTAATTTATTTTCCGGTTTGTGTGTCTTATTGTAAAAAAAGAAAGCAGCTAAACTAATAATAAATGGGATTACTACTATTCCTGCGCCAATTAATATATAAATATTTTTCTTTTTATCCATAAAATCTAACCTTCTCTATCTTAAATCTATCAGTAAATTATACCATATAAATGTATATCTTTACATCTCGAATTCCACATTATTAAAATATAAAGAGAGACTACTTTTATATTTTCGCAATCTCTCTTAATCTAATATATATTTATATAATTCACTTATTTTTCAAGCATAAAAGTATTATCTTCGTATGACTTCCACTTTATATCCATCTGGATCAGTCACAAAATAATATCCTGGTTTTTCTCCTGGTAATCCTTTCAAAGGCGTAACTTCGTATCCTAGTTCTATATGTTTTTCTCTCATTTCTTCTAAGTTTTCAACACCTATTGCAGTATGGCTGAATCCATTTCCTAAATCGTATTTTTCAACACCATAATTATAGGTAAGTTCAATTTCATATCCCCCCATCTCATTTGATAAATAAACAAGGGTGAATTTATGTTCTGGGAAATCTTTTCTTCTAGTCTCTATAAGACCTAGTGCATCTCTATAAAACTTTAAAGATTCCTCTAAATTTTTAACTCTAATACAAGTATGCAACATTTTTACTGACATTTCGGTTCCTCCTTAATTTAAATAATTTTATAATTTATTTGCATTAATAGTATATATTTCTCTATACAACATTACTTTGCATTTATATACACTAATTTCTTATATTAATATACCACATAAAATGCAAATAATAAAATAGTTTCCTATTCCTAAAATAAAGGTAAACTACCTTTAACTATTTTCCTAATTAGAAAAATATAGCATAATGTCAAATTATAGTTTATAATATTATGATGTATTTATTAAACACTAATTATTATTCAATTACTACTTGAATTTTCAATTAAAATTAATTAGAATTACAAATTTATAATAATTATCAAGGAGGCAATATTTCATGAAATTACTAAAATATATGCTTATTTTTATTCCAATAAGCTTTATAGCAGAATTTGTTATGCATGTATCTCCATCAATAATGTTCATACTTGCAGCATTATCTATAGTACCACTAGCAGGACTTATGGGTGAAGCTACTGAAGAAATTTCATTCTACTCAGGCCCTAAGATTGGCGGTTTTTTAAATGGCACTTTCGGAAATGCAACAGAACTAATAATATCATTTTTTGCTCTTAAAGAAGGCCTTTTTGATGTTGTAAAATCTTCTATAGCTGGGTCTGTAATCGGCAATATATTGTTAGTACTTGGTGCTAGTATGCTTGCTGGCGGGCTAAAACATAAAACTCAGACTTTTAACAAAAGAGTTGTTGAAGTTTCTTCAAGTATGTTACTATTTGCTGTTGTTGGCTTGTGTGTACCTGCTTTATTTACCCATACTGTGGACCCAACTCTTTTGAATACTAGATATGAAGGATTAAGTATAATAGTTGCAATAATAATGCTTTCTATTTACATTTTAAGTCTTATTTTTTCATTCTTCACTCACAAAGATATTTATACAGTTTCTAACCAAGAAGAAGGTAGTGCTAAATGGACATTAAAGAAATCAATATCTGTATTAGTTATTGCTACAGTTCTAGTGGCTATAGAAAGTGAATTCTTGGTAAGTGGAATAGAATCTATAACTTCAAGCTTAGGACTTAGTGAATTTTTCGTTGGTATTATTTTAATCCCTATTATAGGAAATGCCGCTGAACATAGTACTTCTGTTGTAATGGCAATGAAGAATAAAATGGACGTTGCTTTGGAAATAGCTATTGGCTCAAGCTTGCAAATTATATTATTTGTAGCACCAGTATTAATATTCTTAAGTTTATTATTCACTCCTATGAGTATTGTTTTCAATGAATTTGAACTGATTGGCCTTATTGTTGCTGTATTAATAGCTAATAGAGTTTCCAACGATGGAGAATCAAATTGGTTGGAAGGAGTTCAACTCCTTGCTGTCTATTTAATAGTTGCCGCATCATTCTTTATTTTGTAAAATTCAAAAAATAATCTAATTCCATTTTAATGCAATACCTCATAATTTCTTATTTATAAAATTATGAGGTATTATTTTTATAACCACTTATTTTTCTTGAACCATACACCACATAACACAACTACGCTGACACTTATTGAAATCACAAAGGGATATCCATAACTCCAACCATATTCCGGCATATTAAAATTCATTCCATACCACCCTACTATAAGAGTAAGTGGCAAAAATATAGTCGTGACCACCGTGAATAGCCTCATTAATTGATTTTGATTTATGTCAACTTGAGCTTGATATGCTTCCCTTACTTGAGTAACATAATCTCTAAGATTATTCACATTCTGATATAGTCTATTAATACGATTAGTAAACATTCTAAAGTATCTTATTATTTTTTTATCAATTAATCCATTATCATTTTCTTCTATAGATTCTGCAATATTTAATAATCTTTCATAATACCTCTTCAATTTTAATAATTTTTTTCTCAACATAATAATCTTCTTTAAGTAATTATCATTCTTTGAAGTCATTAAGCCTTCTTCAAGTGCTGCAATTTCATATTCAAGTTCTTCAATATGATAAGTGTCCTCAAATGTAAGTTTATCAAAAAATGCATATAAAAGCTTGCTAAGATTCAATCCTTTAATCTCACCCGTTTTACTCTTAGAAATCACCTCTTCTAGAATATCATTTCCATCACTTATAAATACAAGTACGTTTTTCTGAAGAAACATACTTACTTTTTTTGATTGTTTTAATACATTATTAATTGTAGGAATCTTTAAAGATATGTAATCTAGACCTTCATAACTTTCAAATTTAGATGTTCTTCCATTCATACAATCATATAATAATTTTTCGTTTATATTGAGGATGCCCGAAACTGATTTAAGTTCATCAAATTTGATGACAACAACAAATAATTTATTATTATTTGTTGTAATACTTTCCATTTTATCACTTTGTAATATATCATTCTCTAAAACATAGACCATTTTTAATCTCCTAAGTATAAATTTATTATATTTTAACATATTATCATAATCATTTCATCATATCCTTAAACTTCATAATGATTCGTTAATTAAAATTCGTTTATCGTTATGATACTTAAATTTTAACATCATAAATATTCTCCTTATTTAATTCCAAATCACTAATCTAAAGCTACTTGTAATTTTTGAATTATTATTTTAAATTTTGTTATATGGTTAGTTTACTATATAAAATTTATATTTCTGCACATAATATAATTAATTTAGAAGGGAGGCTTTTTAATGCGAAAAAGTACAAAAATAGCAATAATTGTGGTAATAATATTGATAGTCGTAGGTATTCCTATAAGTAGTTATAATAATCTAGTTTCTTTAGAACAGACTGCCAATTCTGCATCTTCAAATATTGACACTCAATTGCAAAGAAGATCGGATTTAATTCCTAATTTAGTTAATACAGTTAAAGGTTATGCTACACAAGAAAAATCCATATTTACTGATATCGCTAATGCAAGAAGCAGATTATCTGGTGCAACAAATATACAGGATCAAGCTGATGCTGATAATCAACTTTCCGGTTCCCTTTCAAGACTATTGGCTATAGTTGAAAATTATCCAGAATTAAAATCTAATCAGAATTTCAGAGATCTATCAGTCCAGTTAGAAGGAACAGAAAATAGAATTGCAATAGCACGGCAAGATTATAATACTGCTGTAACAAATTACAATACTAAAAGAAGAAGTTTTCCAAGTAATATAGTCTCTTCATTATTTGGTTTCCAAGAAAAACCACTCTATAAAGCTAGCGAAGGTTCAAAAGAGGTTCCTTCAGTAGATTTTACAAAATGATAGAAAAATTAATACATAAATCTTTAAATTCATTATTAAGCTTTCTTCTTTTAGTTGTTTCTTCAATTTTCCTCCTTTCAGCAAGTGCTGAAATTAAAGTTCCTTCTCCTACATCTTACAAATATTTAAATGATTATGTACATATAGCTAGCGAGACTGAGGTAAATGGCATACTCTCTATAGGAAAAGAATTAGAAGACAAAACTGGCGCTCAAGCTGTTGTAGTTATCATAAATTCAACTAATAGTGTACCTATTGAAGACTATGCTAATACTCTTTTTAGATCATGGGGAATCGGAGAAAAAGGTAAAGATAACGGCTTATTGATTCTTTTATCGTTAAATGATAGGGCATGGAGAGTTGAAGTTGGCCGTGGACTTGAAGGTGCTATTCCAGACGTTTTAAGTAGCAGAATCATGGAATCAGTTGCTAAGCCTAGTTTTATAGAAGGAAAATATGGTGAAGGTCTACTTAATTCTTATAGTACTTTTTGCGATTATATAGCAAAAGAGTATAATATCACTCTGGATAAATCATTAAATATCTCGGAAAAAAATACAAATACTATTAAATCTAATACCGGAACTAAGGTGTTTGGAAGTATAGTGCTAGGTCTGCTATTGCTAGATATTATCTTTAATAAAGGTAGAATTTCTTTTTCACTACTTCAGATTATTTTCTGGAGTAGCATCTTTAGAGGCCGTGGTCCCAGAGGTGGATCATCAGGAGGAGGTTTTGGTGGCTTCGGTGGTGGCTCTTCTGGTGGTGGTGGCTCTAGTGGAAACTGGTAGAACCACCCAAACCATAAAATAAAGGTATTCTTCTAAACGATATTTTATAGTTTTCTTAATATCAGTAGTAATATTTTCCTGAGATGTTTATCTATCATGATTAGGGTTATTACTAACCTTATTTATCGCAGTTGTAACTTGTACTATTATATCAGTTTCAACTTGTTGTTTAGTACTTTCTATTTTGGCCATTATCTTTCCTAAAGGTGTTGCCACATAGTACGGTTTTAAATTGTTAAGAGAAAGTGTGAAGATGTCCCTTTTACATTTATCGCATTTACATCCATCTGTTTTGGCTAACAAGATTTCCATATACTCCTTAACCCATATTTCCATATAATTAATAACATTCTCCATTATGTTTTCTCCTTAATATTAAAGTCTTAAGCATTATCTAATCTTTACCACTGACAATGAGATTGTACCACAATTTTCTAACAGAACAATTATATCACTAATCTTAGAATATTTTAACCCTTATAAAATCATTTATCTGTATTTAAAATAATAAAAGATGAGCTCTACTAAACTCATCTTTTATTGCTTTATGCTTGTTAGTTTACTCACTATGTAAAAATATTTTATACAGCATTTATTCCTTTTTAAGGATTTTAATTTGATTTATATAATTAAGTATGTCTAGGTAACAATCACCCTTTTTCTGTATGCTATATACTAGGTTTTGTAATTGCTGATTTTCAGTTCTTGATTTCTCAACTAAATTAGTTAAATTTACTGATATCTCCTTTATTCCATGTAAATTATTCTTTTGAGAGTCCTGAACTCCTTGTACATGTTTATATACTTCTGATTCAGCATCTATTATTTTATCTAGTATAGACGAAGACCCTTCTATAATGTTAGTTGTTTTATTTATAACTTCAGTTCCTTCGTTAGATTTACTAGATAATTGCTCCATTGATTTTGTCAAATCATCTAAAGAATTCATAATATCTTTAGCATTTTTCTGAGTATCAACAGAAAGTTTTTTTATTTCATTAGATACAACAGTAAATCCTTTTCCAGCTTCACCAACTCTAGCTGCCTCAATAGCTGCATTCAATGATAATAAATTTGTTTGCTGAGCAATTCCATTTATAATATTAGCAAAGCCTTGAATACTGTTATACTGATTTTGTATCTCTGAAATTAAATTGATAAATTCATCAAAAACCTTAGAAACTGTGCCGACCTGATTTATTAATTCATTAAAATCATTTCTTGCATTATCTATTTCTTTTTGAGAATTATCAAGACTAAGAAAAACATCCTGTACAAGATTTTCTGTCTTATCACTATTCTTAGATAAAACCTGTAAATATTCATTAACATTTTCTGTTTGCTTAGTCGTATATTCAGTACCTTCAAGAAGTTTATCCAGCCCGTACGTCATATTTCCTTCTTCATTAATAACTGTTTTTATATTATTTTCTATTATAGATGTTAACTCCATAACTTCATTCACATATAGGAAGCATTCTTCTTTCTCATTACGCTTAACTTCATTTTGATTTTGTATAGTGCTTATTTCCTTGCTTTTAAATTTAAACATATTAATATCCCCCTTTATTCAACTGCTAATATTACCATAGTTTGATTTACGTGTTTTTTATAAAATTGCTCTCCATAGCTTACAAATCCAGCAGTATTAGGGCAGAATGAAAGTAGTTCTTTATCTATTGCTTTCCAAATATTATCTTCTTGAAACTTCAAACTTCTTAATATACAGTTTATTGACAACATAAAGCTAGGTTTAAATCCAATCTTCTCAACTGTATTTCTTACTTGGCTTATTGGATCAACTGGTTTTAGAACCTCAACAAAGGTATTCGACATAACCTGGCAATAAAATGTGATTGATTTGTCTGGGTTTACTTTCATAGGAGAAGATATAAAAATTTCATCTTCATACATTTTTCCTAAAGGATTATTCATAAAATAATTAGGAAGATCACTTTCTTTTACATTTAAAACTCTTGCATATTCAATGCTAGCTGGAACTTTATTGAATGTCTTTATCGTCCTACTTATAGGGTCGGCTTCAGTTACTAATAGTCTTTGTCCCATTGGTATATATATATTTTCTTTTATTATAGTAGTTCTTTTTTTTATATTAAAGAAAATCATTACACTATGAACACGCTTTTTACCTATAAATATGAATGTTTCTTTAAACTTAAGATTATCTCCAGCACTTCCACCTATGACTTTAAAATTATCATCTACAAAATAGAGGGTACCTATAATACTTTCTTCCATTCCAGTTAGACCATCGCATAATAAAAGTGAAAAAGCATTCTTGTTAGTTTTAATTTTTTCATAAGCCCCTTTTAAATTATTCACACTTTTTATTGGTGGATAAAGTATCTCTACAACTTCACCATCACAAATATCATATTGAAATCCAGAAATAATTCCATCTTCATAACCATTTCTTCCATACTCTCCAGACGTAGAACAAAGTATAACATTTGAAGATACTAATGTTGATAATTCTGTAACATTTTCTACATTTGAAAATATAACAAATCCTATATTAGAATTATTATTTATAAAATTTGACGCTTCTTGTACGTTTGAAAACATTAACTCTCTCATAATCTTATCCCCACCCTTAATTTTTTCTTAAATGTAAAAATTTTCTCAATTTTCACTATAATTATATCCAATTTTTCTACAAAATACAATCACACAATTATTATCTCATTAATTAAATTTATTATATAGATTTAACTAAATAAAAACTTAAATATTTATAGATACAAATTAAAAAAACTTAAAATAAAAAATATAAATTCAAAATGAGCAGCGCTTAATTTGAATTTATATCTTTTGATTATTAACATATTCTATATTAATAAATTTTATCTCCATCGTTTCATAACTAATTTAATTAGTTCCTGTTTCTCATTTGATTTAGGATCTTCAATTACAATATCCAACAAATGATTTAAGATTTCACCAATTTCTTTTCCTTTATTAAATCCTAAAGACAATAAATCTCCGCCATTGATTTTCAAATTTTTTAAAGTAAAACATTCATCTTTATCAATTATTTTATTAAGAATATTTTCGACCCCATCTAAATTTATTAAATGTTTTTTAGAGTTTTTGGACTCCTGAGCAAGTATATCCGCTCGCTTAATCTTAATTAGATCTTTAAAAAGATCTATACCTATTTCTCTTAATAGTTTTTTTATAGATACTTTATTATCCATCCTATAGTCATGATACTGTATAAGAAGTGTAACTTTATTAATTGTATTATTATCATATTTCAAATATTTTAATATTTCATTGGCTATTCTTGAGGATTCTTTTGAATAAGAACTGCAATGCAAATTGTCATTTTCATCAGTTCTTATTGTGCAAGCCTTTCCAAAATCATGAAATAGCATACTCAATTTCAAATATATCTGGGATTCTACAGTTTCAGTTGCTATAATTGCATGATTATATAAATCATGTGAATGGCAAGAATTGTTTTTATTAAAATTATAGATTTTGCTTATTCCTGGAACTATGTATTCTAAAATTCCACATTCCCTCAACATTTCTATTTTTCTTGGATTATTAAGTAATATCTTATTAAATTCTTCTCTTATTCTCTCTTTTGATATATTTCTTATATTATCTTTAAGTTCTTTTATTGAATTTAGTGTTAACCTATCAATAGTAAAATCTAGTTGGGCAGAAAACCTAATTGCCCTAAGCATTCTTAATGCATCCTCGCCAAATCTTTTTCTAGGTTCACCTACAGTTCTTATTACCTTTTCATCCAAATCCTCTATCCCATTAAAATAATCTACTAATCCACTTATATTATTATATGCCATTGAATTAATGGTAAAATCTCTTCTAGCCAAATCTTCCTTTAAAGAACTCACAAACTTAACCTCTTTGGGATGTCTATTATCTTCATATTCACCATCTGATCTATAAGTTGTAATTTCATAACTCTCTTTATTTAACATTACTGTAACTGTTCCATGCTTTAATCCAGTTAATATAACTTTATCAAATAACTCCACTACTTCTAGTGGCTTAGCATTAGTTGTTATATCCCAGTCTTTAGGTTCTTTTCCTAGAATACAATCTCTAACACATCCTCCAACCATATAAGCCTCATATCCATTTTCTAATAACCTATCAATGATTAATGCAACATTTTTAGGCATCTCTATATTTTTATTCAATATTTCACCTCTAAACTTATCATTCTTATCAAAATAAATTTATCTTTATCTAATAAAAACAAGCTGCCCTCATAATCATCTGAGAACAGCTCTATTTACTAGAATTTTAATCATCTGCAACATTTCTATTATTATAAGAATAAACATTATACGTCTGCCATATTTGTTCTAAATTACCAAAAATATCAGATATGTTTTCCTTCTCTCGCATTCCTACTGCAATAATTAGTGCATTTATTACCGACATAGGTGCAACTAAAGAATCTACAAATGATGCCATATTACTTTGTGCAATTAATGTGTGATCAGCTTTAGACGCAAGAGGTGATAGTAAACTATCCGTGAGAGCAACCACTTTGGCTCCTCTATCTTGTGAAAATTCTAATGCATCAATAGTTTTAGCAGCATATCGAGGAAAACCAATTCCTATAACTAAATCTCCATCTCCTACATTTATCATTTGTTCAAATACATCTGAAATTCCATAGCTTACAATTTTAACATTTTGCAGTATTATATTTAGATAAAACCCTAAAAACTCCGCAAGAGCAGTAGAACTTCTAAGACCAATTATGTATATTCTATTTGCCTCAAAAATCCCTTTTACTACGTCTTCAAACGTGTTTTGATTAATTTTTTCAAGAGTTGCACGTATGTTTTCCATATCAGCTTTTAGTACACCTTTTAATGCATCTCCATCAGAAAAATAATCATTTCTAAGCTCTAATCTCTGTACAGTTGTTAGCTTATTCTTTATAAGTTCTTGTAATGCTTTTTGCAATTTAGGATATCCTGAAAAGCCAAGTTCAATCGCAAATCTTACAACTGTTGATTCAGAAACTCCAACAGATATTCCTAGTTTGGCTGCCGTCATAAATGCTGCTTTATCATAATTTTTTAATATGTACTCAGCTATTAATTTCTGACCTTTACTTAGCCTTATAAATTTTCCCTGAATTAATCTCATTAAATCTTTACTGTTTTCATTATTTACTTCATCCATCTTTTGCCTTCCTGTTACAACATTGAATAATATTATCTTAATTCTATCATCTTATTTCTAAATATTCAACAAATAACTTGTTTTTCACAGAGCATATTAAAAATTTGCAATATTTTATCAAGCTACTTTCATTACGTATTATATTTTAAAATCAATATCTTACTTTAATTTATTAATGATGTACAATCATTTTTCCTTTATCTGTCATTTACGATTAGTTATTTTCTATAAACTATTAATATAATCTAGTTCTTCTTTGTTTAACTTTCTATATTCCCCTCTTTTTAAATATCCTAGTTTTATTTCCCCTATAGATATTCTTTTTAAAGATAATACATCATGGTGTATAGCAGCACACATTTTTCTTATTTGTCTGTTCTTTCCCTCATGAATACCAATTTCAATAGTCGAAACGCCTTTATCATAACTAATAACTTTAAGCTCAGCTGGAGCAGTAATATACCCTCCAATATCTATACCTATTTCAAACTTCATCTTATCTTTATCAGTTATCTCTCCCTTAACTACCGCCACATACCTTTTTATTATTTCTACCCTTGGATGGATTATTTTATTGTAAATTTCCCCATCATTTGTTAATAACAATAATCCTGAGCTATCATAATCTAATCTGCCAATTGGATATATTCTCTCATTCACCTTAACTATATCCAAAATAGTATCTCTTCCTTTTTCGTCTTTAACCGAGCTAATATATCCCTCAGGCTTATTGAGCATTATATAAACTTTATCTTCTTTCTTTTTTATTTCCTTTCCATCATATTCTATCATATCTTTTAATGGATCTACTTTTATTCCTACTTCATTAACTATAACCCCATTTACTTTAACTTTTCCTGAAATTATTAATTCCTCACATTTCCTTCTTGAAGCTACTCCACAATTTGCGAGATATTTCTGCAATCTTTCTTCCATAATTTAAATCACTCCATTTAGCATATAAATACATTTATACTTTTACATTTTAGATTATATCTTTTTCACTTATATAATACAACTTCCTAATTATTTTTATTTGAATAGTAAAGTAATAGAAACGCTGTCACCAGCGTTTCTATTATCTAATTATAAGGCTACTTTTAAATTGTACTCCTTATGATTAATCAAATTACCAGAGAAATCCTCCGCAACCTGCTCCGCCACCAAGGAATAAAATTAATAAAATCCAAAGCCAGCTTCCGCAGCCACCAAAGCCACCTCCGCAGCCCAAGCCGCCGCCACCAAAGCCGCCGTAGCCTCCAAATCCACCACCGTATCCACCGTATCCTCCGCAGCTGCCGCCGCATCCGCAAACGTTACAGCAACTAGGTTTACAAGAGCAACAAGAATTACATTTACAGCAGCAACAATCATTAGAATGTTTAGACATGTTGATCATCTCCTATTCTTTTGTTAATATATTCTATTCGATACATATATTTTTTGTTCTTTATGATTTAAATAAAATATGAGAACCATCTACAAGTATCCTTACTGCATATGATTCTCACTAAATTAAAATTTATAAATATTCTGTTTATCAAAACTTTTTTTATCACCTAAACTATATTTTTTAATATTCTTTTTATTACTTTATAGGCTATAAATCCAATTAAAAGCATGCATATTATATCTAATCCAAGACCCTTGATTAAGTCTGATCCTATTAATACCATAGAATTTCCATTCTTCCGCTGCAAACTATGAATAAAACTTTCAGTTAAAAACAATGATGCAAATGATCCAGCCGCTGTTGATACTAATATCAGTAAAATCTTTTCATTATTTTGTGATGAAAATATCTTATTAGCGTTTTCTAGTTTATACTTATTTTGAACTACACTGTAAACAATGATCATAATTATAATAATAAATAAAATAATTACTGTTTCAATCCACAAATTTCTGATTATTATATCTTTAACGCTAATCCTATCAAATACAAGCTCAAAAAAACCTCTTCTTAATTTACCGTTATAATCTAACCCTATTATTTTATCCAATAAACTATAATTCTTATTAACTCCAAAATATACAAGTATCGAACCAACTTTAACTATTACTATAAAAATAGATGCAGGTATTATCGAAATCATACTAATAAACCCTATTACTGAATTAGAAAACATCAAATCTATTATTAACATAAACATTATACCAATAATTCCAAGTAAGATTATTTTTGAAGTTTCTATAATAACTATGTTCCAATACCCTTCCATAATGGATATAAATTCAGCATTACCGAAATATGATACTATTGCTATATAAATATAAGTTATTACAAAAAGTATTAAGGTAATTAAAAGGCATATGAATTCATTATATCTAATCTGCTTTTTAGTATATGGTCCACTGCATAAAAACATTTCAGTATTTCTCTTATTAATTCCCTTTGCTATAAAATATATGGCTACAAATATAATTGATAACATAAAATATTCATTACAAACATTCGTATAATAGTAATTATCAAAATTGTTTGCAAGTCGATTTCTAACATCATTTAAATTGCTCTTTATAATTTCATATGCTACAGCGCCCCATACTAATAGTCCTATAGCTATAGCAGCTTTAGCAGAATTGAACCATGCATATAACAATCCTTTATTTAAATATTTTTTCATCGTTATCCTCCTTATCAACTTTATAGATAAAGATATCTTCTAGGCTTAGATCTATTTCTTCAATAAATAAAGGTTTAAACTTTTCTAAGCTTTTTATAAACTCCTCATCATATTCATCAGTTATTATAGTAAATACTCTGCCAACTCTACTAATTCTAAATATTCCCTTAAGTTTTAAATCTTCTTCATAAACAGGCTCATCAAAAGCCACTTGTATCTTTTTTATCTTATTCTTCATATTTTCCACAGAATTTTCATATGTAACTATGCCTTTATCTAAAATAGCTACATCATCACAAATTCTCTCAAGCTCATTTAAATGATGAGAACTTATTATTATAGTTATACCATTTTCAAAAACTTCATCTGCGAATATCTTTAATAATTTATTCTTTAGTATTGCATCTAGTCCTGATGTTGGCTCATCCAATATTAAATATTTAGCATGAATAGAAAAAGCAAGCATTATAGAAAGTCTCATCTTCATTCCTTTTGATAATTGGAATATATATTTATTAGTTTGAACTTTAAAAATTTTATTTAATTCATTAAATTTCTTTTCATCAAAATTTTTATATGAATATTTGTAATACTTTAATATTTCGCTAACTTTAAAATTTGTTTGCATGATATTCTCATCAGCTACATAGCCAATCTTATTTTTGACGTCTATATTATCATAAACATCTTGCCCATCATAAAATACATTTCCTGATGTCCCTTTATAAATTCCTGTTAAGCATCTTAAAAGTGTAGTTTTTCCCACGCCATTTGGTCCTATAATTCCAAATATTTTATTTTTATCTATTCTAATATTTATATTTTCCAAAATTTGTTTTCCATCAATCTCAAAGGATAAATTATTTACTTCTATCATTATCATCCACCCCTAACTCGGAAAATATTTGAAGTGCCAACCTTATAAATTCTTCCTTACTAACGCCCCCATAACTTGCCTCAAGTATAATTTTTTTTAATTCATTTGAAATGTGCTCCATTTTTTTATGATCCCCCTTACCTTCATAATTAGATGTTATAAAAGTTCCTTTTCCCCTTAAAGTTTCAATTATACCTTCTCTTTCAAGTTCACCATAGGCTTTGCTTATTGTATTGGGGTTTATCATAAGTATTGATGCCAACTCTCTAACTGATGGTAATTTCTCTCCCATCTTTAAAGCTCCTTTTAGAATAAGTTCCTTTATCCCAAGTTCTATTTGTTCATATATAGGAGTACTACTCCTAGGATCGATTCTAAGCATTGTCATTACCTTCTACATAAGAATGATACATAATATAATCAATTACTAAACCTTCCCCCTCATCTACGAGGACTAAGTTAACTTTTAGCTTTTGTGATCTATCATCTTTTTCTTTTAGAGAGCTGTAATTATATGCATCAACAATTAGGCTTACTGGTTCTTCTCTTGTTATCGGACGTCTTTTAGAAAAATTATTTCGGAATCCATCATATTCACTTAGCATCTCACTTTTATCCTTTTCATTAAGATCACATACTTTTTCTATGTTTACCTTCGAAAAATTAAACTCTAAATTAGTTAACCTTTTTCGTTCTGAAAAACATTCCTTAAATTCATTTGTTTCAGTTAACTTTCCGGTATCATCAATTGCTTTTAACGGTTTATCATTTAGTTGATCTAGAACCTCATTCACAGTTTCGAAATGCTTCTGTTTCTGATACATTTTATTATTATCCATCCCAAGAAAAGCAGTAACTATAATGACAATTCCAAACATAATAATTATCGTTGATTTTTTCATAAACTTCCCTCCTAATTGTATTAAGTGTACTAGCTCATATAGTACACTTGAATTATAAAACTCATTTCTTGCTTTTTCAATTAATAATTGTTTAACATTTCTTAATTTTTCCTTAATATACATAATGTAGCCGAAAATATTAATAATAAAAATAACTAGAGATTTTAACCCCTAGTTATTTTTACTATGTACAAACAATTTTCTAAATATCTTTTTTCTTCTCTCCATTAGCATAGATTAATAATGCTGCTACAGCAAAAACTACAGGTCCCGCAATCATAGCAAATGTCGATTTGTAATCCCCATGGATTGCCGGCTCGATAATTGTAAAGAAATTTGCGAATCCAACCACTGCCGTAACTATAACTCCTATAAATATAGCAAATGATTTACTTTTCAATATTATAAAAGGCTTCTCTATATTATCTTTTTTTCTAAATGATATATACGCACTTGATAAAAATAAATATGGTATAGTCATTGCGACATTAGTCATTAATACTAACATTGTGAAAAATAATTTTGCACTGCTTCCTCCCATAGAAACAAATAGCACCATAACTGCTACTATAATAGTTTGAATAAACATTGCATTTATTGGCATCTCGTTTTCATCAATAACAGCCATCTTTCCTGGCCAAAGCTTTGCTGGCGTTCCTTCTATTAACTGTTTAAGCGGAGAATATGATAGTGTAAAAAACGCTCCTGTTAATGCCAAAAACATTGATAATCCAACAAACCTAGCTACCCAATTTCCAACTTGTATAGATACCAAATTACTTAACCCCATTGATCTGCCCAAAGTATATCCTAAATTATTCATAACAACATATGCAACGTTTGCCATATTGATGTTTTCACCTGAAAGAGTGCCTGCCCAGTTTGTAAATATTCCAATCAAGAAAATTCCAAGAGAATAACCAACAGAAATTATAGCTGCTGCCATTAAAATCCCCTTAGGAAATGTCTTCTCTGGATTTTCAGTTTGATCAACAAGTCCACTCACAGCTTCGATACCACCATATGCAAATAAAGCAAAGACTAGGAATGATAAAACTGAACTAACATTCTGATAAGCTGGATTTGGTGAATTAACAAAAGACATTGTAGATGTAATTTCCTCTCTAAATTGTCCCTTATTTAATATAGATATTATAATTGCCCCTATTATCAAAACTATGTTTAGAAGTGCTACCGCTATTCCTCCAACTGATGTAATCTTAGTTATTTTGCTTATCCCTCTTTTTGATATAAGATATGTTGCAGATACCCATATAACACCAAGTACCCCTAAAACCTGAGTTGAATTCAATCCAAGTATTCCCCAATTTGATGTAGTATCTATTCCAAATATTGTATTTGATAATGGAATCCAAATAGTAGAACATATATTTATCATCCATACTACATAAGAAGAATACCACATGAAAACTCCTACAAAGGCAAACTTAGGGCCCACAGACTTCTCCATCCATGAGTATATACCACCTTTTTCATCTTTAAATGCAGATCCATATTCTGCCATCATGAATGCAAATGGTATAAAATATGTTATCCCTCCTAATATAAACCAAGGAATTGCACCATAACCCATAAGATAAAAAGATCTTGGCATATTAGCAAATCCGAAAACTGATGTAAAGATCATCAGAATTAGTGTAATCAATGTTAATTTCTTTTGTTTATTATTTTCTGCCATTTTTGTTACTCCTTAATTTTAAATACTTAACATATTCAAATAGAATGAATAGTATTTTTATTTATTATTTGCAATTTTGATGTACTTTTATGCTATATTTAAATACATTATAAATTCTTAAAGAATAAAAAAACTAATTAACCACACTCTATTTATACTAGAGTGTGGTTAATAGCTATGACGACTCATATTTGTTTATGCAATAATATATGCAAATAAAATATCTTAATTTATCGTTAATTTCTATCTGGTACATTAGATGGATCGTCAATTAGAGTAGTAAAAAAATAATCGTGATCATGCCCATCATTGAATGATGTTTGCCCTTGAACTATATGAATATGCTTATTTCGTGAAATATAAATCGCTGGACCAGTTGTAATGCAAACTCTATGATTATGATCATTAAATGTGTCTGTGACTTCTTCGATTCTATGAACATGAGATAGTCCAACCCTTATTGCTGGGCCAGTAGTACCAGCAATACGATGATTGTGTTCTTCACAATTCTCATCTTCTTCATAATTTGTGCTTGATAGAAATTCATGATTATGATCCCTATACCTATAATAATTATCACCAAGTTGGTTTCCTCTATAATGACGACCATAAGCAATATCGCAATTATTATTGTTGCTCATATCTAATTCCTCCTCAGTTTTTATATACTATATGTTATGTACAATCATATGATTGGTGTTAAAAAGCCAAACTTATTTCATCTATCTTTCTAATTAACTAAAGTTTAATTAACGTCAACTTATAGAATAAATTTTCCTAACTTATTTAAATTAATGCTTAATGTACGTTTCTTTGTAAAAATAAAAGACATGATTTTAAATACCATGTCTTTTAAATCTTTATAACTTCCTCTTAATTGTAATAATTATTATAATAATTTTTGGCTAAAAACATTATCTAAATTTACTTTTTGTATTCTTTTTGTAATTTCATCTACATCTATTGTATACAGACCTAATTCTTTCATCCTATTAAAATATACTGAACCTGCGAAAGTATATCTATCTTTTCTTCCTTCTCTAGTACTCGCCTTTTCATTCGCGTAAGTTATCATATCTCCGATTGCTATAGATGAAGGAAGTATCAAAAGCGGCATTCCCATAGCCAATCTTACCGCATTGTGTCCAGCTAAAGCACCAGTACACATTGCTTCTGTATGACCAACAAATAATCCACTTTTCTCACCTGCACAGAACAAATTATCTACGCCAATTACCTTTAAGTCATTAGTTCTTGGTGCAACTGATAAATACCTAATTGAGTTTCCTTTACTTCCTGCGTATGGATCAACATATTTAGCATTTTCTAATCCTTTTATTTTCCTTAGTTTGTATAACGGATAGTAAGTTGTCATTAGCTTTGCATGTCCCGTATCCAAGAGTATGATATTCTCAGCAAATTCTTTGAGCGCATATTGTTGGCATACTTTTGTACTTAATTTATCATAATTTATATCTTCCTTAGGAACTTTTAAAACTACAACACCTTTAGAATCTAACTCATTTCTTATTTCATCTGACAAACTTTCTTTAGCCAATTTACAAGAACCAGAGAACGCCCCTAAGATATCATCTCCTCTTTCTCCTTGAATATCGGAAACTCCACATCTTTCACTAATACTAATTCTAGGCCCAAAAGCAGGACATCTTAAAACACACATTGAGCAGCCATTTCCATAACGCAAGCAATTTCCCATAGGCCCGGTAGTTCCTGTTGTCTCTATAAATACGTCACCTTCTATATAAGTTCCATCGCTAAGATAAGCACCTTTTATTTTTTGTCCATCAAAATTTATGTCATTAACTCTGCTCTCCATCATTAGATTTATATCTAATGATTTCAAATATTTGCTAACAACTCCCTCTATTAAATTAACATTATAAAGTGTAGCATGTTTATGTCCTGGAAAATCTATATTTTTATGAGTTGAAATTTCATCTGTGATCTTAATCAGATCTCCTCCGCCAAGAGCTATTAATTCTTCTGCAGCAGTATATCTGCCATTATTACGCATTATTCCACCTACATTACCAAGTCCAAGTAACAAATCTGTCTTTTCGATTATAGTAACATCTGCTCCAGCTTTTTTACTCGAAATTGCTGCCGCGCATCCAGACCAACCTCCGCCAACAATAATAACCTTCATATAAATCTTCTCCCTTCAAAAATACTTCTCGGGTCAGCCTGTTCTTTGCAGAATCTTTTTACTCTGTGACCTGAAAATCTTGATGTACATGCTCCACAAATTCCTTCACCGCAGCACATCTTAAAATTATTACAACATGAAAGTGAGACATCATTTCTATTAATGTCGCTTAAATAATTAATAACACCATAAGTCAAGATATCGGCTCCTGCTACATGAATATAATTAGTTCCATTTTTAAGCGAATCCTTAATCAATACTTTTGCATGATCTGAGAGCTTGCCCTTATCCAGTAGTGAACACTCTAATACCTCTATTTTATATTCAGATAAAATTTCTTCAGAAAAATTTTCCTCAAATGGATCTTTATCGATTATTATTTGTATATCATTATTTTGTGAAATTAACTTTCTTACTACAGGTATCATAGGAGCTAATCCAATACCTCTTGCAAGTACTAATGCTTTATTATTCTTTTGGGCCAATATATTTTTAATTCCAAAAACACCATTCCAGTAAGGTCCACGTATTACTATGTTCCCGCCTGTTTTAATATCTAATAATTTAGCAGTTTTAACCCCTCTAATTTCAACAGCAACCATGATAATGTCACTTTCTATATCTGAATTCATTATAGATATCGGAACATCGAAATAAGTATTTCCATCAGTTCTTATAAATATATAACTTCCAGGCTTCACCAAATCTATAACTAATTTATGAGGAGCTTTAAATTTAATTATCACTAATTCATCATTATAATTTAGTACCTCTGTCACATTACATTCAAAAGTTTTACGCCCTTCTTTTGCTTTATTTCCATTATTATGGAGTTCTTGATATATACAAACCCCCTTCCAATTCAAACAATCACAAAAAACTTCTCCTTGGCATTGGGAACATGTCAAACACTGCCCATACTCTGCAAGTTTACATGGACAATACTCCGTTCCCGCATCTATACAATCAATAGCTTCTTTTACCATTTTTTCTCCTTTAGATAAAATTGCTTCTAATATAAATTATTTTAAAATATCTAATTTGACACAAATATAATTGTTTAAAATTATTTATTTTCCAATATTCTAATCTATACCTTATACTCTAATGATTTATTTTTGATTTTCTAAATATTTTATTTAATAAAAAAAGTAGATAGTAATAAAAAACTATCTACTATTGCTTACTAAACCAATTCTTTAACTGTATGATTCCCAAATGCTACTTTCTCTAATACATAATTATATATTTTTTCTGTCACATTCCATCTATCTGGACAATTTAAAACTACAATTATCACATCTTTGCCATTATTATTAATTGATGAAACTAAACACTTACCAGCTTGGCCTGTATATCCTGTTTTAACACCATTAGCTCCTGGAATTCTCCACAATATTTTATTTATGTTATTATAATCTCTTGTAAAATTATACTTTTCTTTTGAGATTTGTTTACTTCCTACTACTTCTCTAAATAGATCATAATCCATGCCCTTAGCAGTAAGTATCGCTAAATCATATGCTGAAGAATAGTGTTTACTACTATCCAATCCATGAGGAGACTCAAAATGTGAATCTAATATTCCTATGCCCCTAGCATAATGATTCATTATTTCCGCAAATCCTTCTATTGATCCCCCTAATTCCTCGGCAATAGCTATTGCTGCATCATTTCCCGACTTAAACATTAATCCAAAAACTAACTCCCTCAAAGTAATTTCTTCGTTTTCTTTATATCCAACTGTAGACCCTCTTATACCAGCTGCTTTTTTACTTATTACTACTTTTTTATCTAGATTACCTTGTTCAATAGCTATTAAAGAAGTAAGTATCTTTGTTGTACTTGCCATTGGAACTATTTCATAAGCATTTTGTTCAAATAAAACTGCATGACTTTCCTTATCCAATGCAATCGCAGATCTAGCATTTACCCTTAAATTATTACCTTTACCTTTGGCATTTGCATCTATACATATTATTTGAGTACATATAAGAATTAGTGCTATCAATGAAGTGCATTTACTAGTACCTTTTCGCATAATTAATCACCTTCTAAACTTACTATTTGGTTCTAGTTTACCTTTAAAATTAATTTTTAAACCTAATTTTGATAATTTTCTAGGTTTATTTTTTTATTATTAGTCAATAATTATGGAGTAGATGTAGTTTGGAGGAATTTTATGAAATTATTTTATGTCTTTTTAGTGGTCTTATTAATATTTTTTATTCCTATTCCCATTAAATTTAGTATTTACTATTCTACCGTAGATTATTATATAAAATTATATGGATTTAATCTTATCTCTAAAAATAAGAAAAGAATAACACGTATAAAAAAACTCAAAAATTCACCTTTAATTAAAAGTAAGCATAAATTTTTTTCAAAAATTAATAGTAAAATAAATTTCAAGCATCTGATTTCTACTTTAAATAATTTAAAATATAAGCCACTGTTAAAAATGAATTTATCTATGGAATACTCACTAAACGATGCTGCGAGAACTGCAATTTTCTATGGAGTCATATATAATACAACATCATTAACTTACATTCTCCTTAATTACCTTTTTAATATAAAGAAATTTAATTTTAAAATAACTCCTGTATTTGATGATAATTTTTTACTAAAAATTGAAACTTCAAGTATAATTTTCTTATCACTTGCAAACATTATATATATAATAATTAATTTATTAAAAAATAACGATAAACAAGGGAGGTGACCCCTTAATAAAGGGGATTTATTATGTCAAGTGAACAACATGTAGAAAACTTAATGAAAAGTACCATGGAAAATCTTAAGGATATGATTGATGTAAACACAGTAATAGGGAAAGCCATAGAAACAAAAGATGGAGCTTATATCGTTCCTGTTTCAAGATTAAGCTTTGGATTTGCTTCTGGTGGAAGTGAATGTCTAAATTTAAAGCAAAATATCACAAGCACAACATTTCCTTTTGGAGGCGGCTCCGGAGCAGGGGTTTCTGTTAAACCTGTAGCATTCCTAGTTGTTAAACAAGATGGTGTTAGAATGCTACCTGTAGATCAAGATACTACATATGATAGAATTGTGGATACAGTTCCTCAAATCTTAGATATTGCAAAAAGTTTAGTAAAAGATATATGTGGAAAGAATAAAAAATCTGCTACTGTCAATACTACTACTGTTGATAATAATTCCGAAGAATGTTATTGCAGTGATAGCGATAATATTTAAATTGCTCCTAATTTTTAATTCAAGAGAGAAATAGTTATTTAATAATACACTATTTCTCTCTTAAATTTAATAAAATAAATATAGAATATCTAAAAATAGATTTTATTGTTTTTCAAAATTTCAAGTATTAATATATTTATAAATTCCGATGATATATCCTTAAATTTTATTCCTGTCCATGATCTTCCTGAACATCTTCTTGCCCAAATAAATCTAGAGAAGGAAGTTCTTTTAAATCTTTCAATTCAAATTGTCTTAAAAATTCATCTGTTGTTCCATATAAGATTGGTCTACCAGGCACTTCTAGTCTGCCAACCTCTTTTATAAGATCTTTTTCTAAAAGCCTTTGGAGAGCACTCTCTGATTTAACTCCTCTAATTTCATCAATATCAATTCTTGTTATAGGCTGCTTATAAGCAATTATGGCTAAACTCTCTATAGATGCTTGTGATAAAGATTGTCTTTTGTTTTTCTTCAAAAGCTTCTGTATATAATCAGAGTTTTCAGCTTTCGTAACTAACTGGTAACTTCCTTTAATACATATTATTTTTATTCCTCTATCATCATTTTCATATTCTTCCATCATTTCATGTATGATAATTTCAATAAGTTTATTTTTTTCTTCAAGATGGTTAACCAAATCCTGTAAACTTAATGGTTCACCACTAGCAAATAGTAAAGATTCTATTGCTGATTTTAAAGAATTTTTTTTCTTGTCATCTATAAATGGAATTTGAATCCCTTTATCATTACTCATCATCTGTTCTCCTTTCAATCAATATATTGCTAAAATTTTCGCTTTGATATACTTTGATCATCCTCTGTTTAATCATCTCTAACAATGCCAAAAATGTCACAACACACTCTAATTTGCATTCACAATTTTCGATAATCTTGTGAAAGCTGCTTACCTTCTCTGTTTTTAACTTGTCCATAATATATTCTAACTTATCTTCTATTTTATATTTATCCACATATATTTTTTTCTGAATTATGTTATTTCTATTTTGCTTATTATTATATATCTCAAGTAAATTATTATATATATTAAACAATTCTATAAGACTTATATTTTTTAATAAATCTTTTTTATCAGTATCATCTCTTTTTTCTTCTATTACCTCTGGTTTCTTTCCATATATCTCGCCAGCACTAGTATATCTGTCTTTTAAAAATACTGAAACCCCTTTTATTTTCTTATAAAGAATAAGTTTTTCTAAAAGCTTTTTCTCATCATCTTCTTCATCATCTTCTTGTTTTTTAAGCTTCGGCAACAAATTCTTAGATTTAATTTCTATTAAGGTAGCCGCTACTACAATAAACTCAGAAGTTATTTCTAAATCCATCTTTTTCATTTCATTAATATAATTCAGATACTGATTAGTTATTTCATATATTTTTACATTATATATACTCATTTGATTCTTTCTTATTAAATGCAATAGAAGATCAAACGGGCCTTCAAAATCATTAATTTTAATCTTTGGAAGTTCCATATATATCTTTTTTACCTCCATTATGAATTATACTTAAATTATAACTTTAAATCTAAATAATAAGTACTATAATATATAATAACAAGTTATAACATCTAAAACAAGAATCATTAATATATATGTTGCAATTCACAATTACGGCTAAAATTCTTGCAATATTTTTAGAATTATAATGAAGAATTATTTTTGCAATATATATATTTTGAATAACAAATTTACATTTGAAATTTTCTTAAGTTAAATGTTTCACTTAAGAACAATATATAAGAGCTAATTAAAAATATGTATATTATAAAAATATAAAACAAGCATAGCTAAATAAATTTAATTAAATTTATTGTTTAGCTATGCTTGAATTATTTCTTATTTATAGTTTTACAAGAAAAATATAAAATTCATAATGTTTTTTATCGGGCTATACACCTTTTTCGAATAAGTTTTTAATATTATATTTTATATTGTCAATTATATTGCCTTTCTTGACATCTCTATCGCAATATATATCTACCTCTCCTACTTTTTCGCTACCCAAATAAACTTCACATTTTCCAACTATATCTCCTGCTTTGTATTCTTTTCTTAGCTCATCTATAACAATTTTTTTCTCTAAATCCTTATTGTCTCCCTTAGGAAGTATAACATTTAAGTCATCTTTAGCCATTGCCATAAAGAACTTATCTGTTTGTTCATCCATATATACTTTATCTATTTCTTCATCTTTAGATACAAGCTTTTTCCCTTCATACTTTGAAAATCCATAATTAAGTAAAACACCCGCATCACGATTTCTTATTTTATAAGTTGGGGCTCCCATTATTACAGATAGCATTCTTACTCCATTTCTTGTTGCTGTAGCGCTAATGCAGTATTTAGCTTCATCCGTAAATCCAGTTTTTAATCCATCACAACCTTCAAAAAACCTAACTAATTTATTGTGGTTTACTAGTTCTATTGGAGATTTTCTTCCTTCTGATATATTATCCATATAAGTTCCTGTGTATTTTAAAACCTTTGGATGTTTCAATAACTCTTTTGACATTATTGCTATATCTTTTGCAGTAGACATATGTCCATCTGCTGGCAATCCATTACAATTCTTGAATGTCGTATTAACCATTCCAAGTTCTTGCGCTCTTTTGTTCATCATATTAACAAATTCTTGCTCTGTACCTCCAAGATATTCTGCAAGTGCAACGGCTGCATCATTTCCAGAAGCTATCGCTACACCTTTCAAAAGTTCTTCAACAGTTCTTATTTCTCCAGTGTCTAAAAGCATTGTACTTCCGCCCATTTTCTTAGCATTTTCACTACAAGTTACTTTATCATCTAATTTAATTTTTCCGCTATCTACGCCCTCCATTGTTATCAACATAGTCATAATTTTTGTTACAGATGCTGGTGCAAATTTTTCATCTGCATTCTTTTCATAAAGTATTTTACCGCTCATTGGTTCCATTAATAAAGCTGATCTTGCTTCAATATTAGTTCCATCTGATTTTACTTTTTCATCCGTATCTACAGCTTTGGCTAAGTTAATTGGTAAAAGTAATAAAGTAAAAATAAATATCAAAGTAAAAGATATAATTCTTTTTGCATTATTTTTCATAGTTACTGCCTCCTTTCAAAATTAGTGTTACCATAAGAAGAAATAATATAACAAGTAATTCTATTTTTCTTAACAATATGACAATATTTTTAACTTATGCATAACTACCGAAATAAAGGGTATAAATATATTTAATAAAAAACTTCTAGTAACTTTAAGCTACTAGAAGTTTTTTACTATTTATCAAATTTTATATCACCTAATAATGCAGCAAAAGGATTATCGTCAAATTCTTCTGCTTCTTTCTTCATTTTCTTCATATAATTATTCACTTCTCTTTTATCAATCTTTCCATTTTTCTCAAATCTCTTCTTAAATTGAGAGGCTTTTTCTCTAAAATTGCAGTTACTGCCAGGGCATACGTATATTGCTCCCTCACCATTTCCTCTTAGTTCCAATTTCTTCTTGCACTCTGGACATCTAGCATTTGTCACTCTAGCTACACTTTCCCTATATCCACATTCTCTATCTTGGCAGACATTCATTACTCCATTTTTACCTTTAACCTCTAATAGATACTTGCCACAATTAGGACACTTCTTTCCAGTTTTATTATCATGAACAAACTTATTATTTGTACCTTTAACATCTTCCACTAAAGCAACTGAATAGTTTTTCATTTCTTTTATAAATGAATGATCATCTCTTTTTCCTTTTGATATTTCATCTAATTGGCTTTCCCATTTAGCCGTTAAAAGTGGTGATTTTAAATCCTTTGGCACAAGTTCCATTAATTGCTTTCCTTTTGACGTAGGAATTATTTCCTTGCCCTTTTTTTCTATAACAAATGAATTAAATAATTTTTCAATAATATCTGCTCTTGTAGCAACTGTACCAAGCCCACCTGTTTCACCTAAAGTTTTAGCAGCTTCCTTGGAAACATTAATATATTTATGAGGACTTTCCATCGCTGATAAAAGGGTAGCTTCTGTAAATCTAGCTGGTGGTTTTGTTTCACCTTTCTTTATATTAACACTCTCTACTCTAATACTGTTCCCAATAGACACTGTAGGAAGAACTTGCTCTTTTATTTCTTCTTCATCACTATCTTCTTCTAATCTATCATAAAGCTTTTTCCATCCTTTAGCTTTAATAACTTTTCCTTTAGCTACAAGCTTTTCCCCCTGAACCTCTGCCTCTATTGTAGTTTGAATATATTCAAAGGGTGGAAGCATAACGCTTAAAAATCTTTTAACCACTAAATCATAAATTTTTCTTTCTTCAGATGATAAAAGTGCTAAATTAGGCTTTTGTTCTGTTGGAATAATAGCATGGTGATCACTTACTTTTGAATTATCTACGAAACTCTTATTGCCAATTATTTTTCCTTTAAGTAGTTCTTCTGCTACAATTCTATATTCTCCGATAGAAATTGCTTTTAATCTATCAGGAATAGTAGCCACAATATCAGTAGTAATATATCTTGAATCTGTTCTTGGATAAGTTAATATTTTATAATTTTCATAAAGCCTCTGCATTATGTTTAATGTCTGTTTTGCAGAATATCCCCATATTTTATTTGCATCTCTTTGAAGTTCTGTTAAATCATAAAGAGCTGGAGAAAACTTTTTCTTATTGGCTTCATTTATATTTACTATTTTCCCCTCTGAATTTTTTAGTTTTGAAGCTACCTTATTAGCAAATTCTTCATCAAATATTCTCGAATTATTGTCTTTATTTACCCATGCTAAGTTAAATCCCCTAGTTTTTCCTTCCAAAGTATAATAAGTTTTTGGTTTAAAATTTCTTATTTCATCTTCTCTTAACACAATCATAGATAATGTTGGAGATTGAACTCTTCCTGCCGATAATTGTGCATTATATTTACATGTCAAAGCTCTTGTCACATTAAGTCCTACAAGCCAATCAGCTTCTGCTCTACATACTGCTGCTTTATAAAGATTTTCATAAGCTGCACCTGGTTTTAAATTTCTAAATCCATCTAAGATTGCTTTTTCTGTTTGAGATGAGATCCATAATCTTTTAAGCGGCTTTTTCACCCCTGATTTCTCCAAAATCCACCTAGCAACTAATTCACCTTCTCTTCCAGCATCTGTAGCAATTACAATATCGCTAACATCATTTCTCAATAATTGTTTTTTTACTTCATTATATTGTCTCCCTGTTTTTTTTAACACCGTAAGTTTCATATGTTTAGGAAGCATTGGGAGTGTTTCCATTTTCCACTCTTTATATTTATTATCATATCCTTCAGGATCCATAAGCCCAACTAAATGCCCCATTGCCCAAGTCACTATATATTTACTACCTTCTATATATGAACCTTTATTTTGGTTACACTTAAGAACTTTTGCCAAATCTCTCCCCACTGATGGTTTTTCTGCTAATACTAATGTTTTACTCATTTTTTCTCCTTGTCGATAAAAAATTCAATAATAAAAATTTATTTCTTATCATTGTTTATTTTCTATACTTAATTTTATTTTAGTAAAATATATATTTCTCAAATTAATCATATTTATTTTACAAATTTTAAGACGTCTTATCGTTTATTTAATTATTCTAGTATATGATTATCAGTATGATTTTTAATTACTTTACCATTATACAACGTTTTTCTTGATAATCCTATTATTTTGAATCAACTATTCTCAGCTTAGTCATTTTTAAAATCACTAATTCTTTACACCCACCATTATTTTTCAATAATTAACTTGAATTTATGATTAACCCTACTATCATAGATTCTTAATGACCATTTTCACTGTACTGCTATCATATAAATATAACTCATATCTACATAATCTTTGTCAAATAATTAGTTAATTATTTAGCTTATAATTTGTTTTAAAGTACAAACTCAATTCTATTCAAACATATTTATGTATATATTTAAATATACTAACTTAATTTTATTATAAATTTATATAATACTAACTTTAATGTTCATTAATAAAGGAGGTTTTTATGGGAACTCAAAGATGGATTGCCAATGTAGATAATATAAATTATATTATAGAATATTCTAAAAATTTTTTAAGAAAGAGCCTACTAGTAAATAACATTCCTGTAAAACTTCAAAGCTCTAAAACTTTTGGAGTTACACGCGAGACTACATTTAAATTAGGAAGTAAAACCGCCATTCTGGTAAGTATAGATAATAATTGTGATATTGCTATTAATGGTACATACTTAGATTCAGGAGAAAAATATGTCCAAGTAAAATACATGCCTGGCTGGAATTTTATATTTTTAGGCTTAATTTTACTTATCTTTGTACTCTCTTACGATAGTCTATGTTCTGCACTTTTTACTTTAGCAGGTTTTTATTTTCTTATAAGAGTAAGTATAGAGCCATCTTTAAATACAAGGCAGAGACTTCTAATTTGCTCATTTATAACATTCTCCATGCATTTATTTTTTTGGGGTGTTTTATTTGTATTAATTTCTATTTTGTAATATTTTCTTGCAAAAGGATTATAAAATAGAATATTATTTTTTATAATATCTATACTAAATTTACCACAATTAATTTTTCTTAATGTAGACATACTATATATATAATAAATTAAAGGAGATGATTTTGTGGACAATAATAATAATAAAGATTATTCAGAAAGTAATTTTTTAAGAAATGGTAACAAAACTCAAAATCAATATGCGAAAAGTAGTTACAATACAACAATAAAAAAGCCTGGAAGAAATGAAAGTGGTATTGAAGCTGAAAAAAGAGGATTTTAATTTCCGAGCCAAATTAACATATTAATAATAAATTTCCCCTAAAAATCTATTATGCTTTTTAATCTAAAATAGAAGAAGTTTCATATAGTTAAATCCTTACAACTATAAGAAACTTCTTTTATTCAATAAGTACTTGAAAATATATAATTCTAATTTAAATCATTTATAAATATTATACTCATCTAATAATCCTAAGATTCTTTTTACCGCATGCTTTGCATCTTTAGGTAATCTTTCCATAGCTTGTTCCCTTTGACTTTCATCACTAATTTGAGCTATTTGAATAACTCTTTGCTGAAGTCCTGGCACCTTGTTTAATTCAGATACAGCTTTATTAAATTTATTAGCAAAGTCAGGATCTTGTTGCATTCTTTGTTGAACATTCATGATTAATTGATAAGGATTCATTAATTTTTCCTCCCATAAAACCTTCTTTCTTCATAATATATATTATTCTGAAATACTTTAAATGTTCATGAGAAATTTTTAAATAAAATATTTATAAAAACTTAATCTTAATTTTATTAGTTTTTTTCATATATAAGCTACTCCAATTGACTTTAATTTGTTCGTTATTCTACGATATTTTTCATTATTAATAATTCCTATGCTATTGCTGGGGATGATAACATTAAGTCCAATCTTAACCGCACTTCTTGCAGTCTTAAAAATACATTCATTATTATCAACTCCAACCAACTCTATTTTACTCACTTCATTCTTTTTCATGAATTTCACTAAATTACTATTTCTAAAAGCACTTGCAAATTGTTTTTCAAAATAATTTTGCGATACTATCTTAATCCTCTTATCCAATTTGGCCCCTTTAGTTCCTACAAGACCGTATCCAAAAAACTTCTTATAAAAAAAATTATTAGGAAGTACACTAGCAATATAAATTACTATATCTTTATTTCTCTGATAAAATATAATTTTCTTATTTATATTATTAATAAGATTATCTACATCTTCAAAATTAAATCTCTCTTTATTACGCTGTTCACCAATAAAATCTTCTTGAGCATCAATAATTAAAAGTGCTTTTTTCATCTATCTCCTCATCTTCCACATAAATCATATTATATTTTCAAAATCTCTTATGTAAATTCTAAACCTCACTTTATTTTATTATTATCTTAAGTATTTAATTACTTATTTAAGTATAAATAATAGCGACAATAAAAATAATAATTTCTATTTACTCTTTAGAATTCTAGATAAATATAACAAGAGGCTTCATATAAATGAAGCCTCACTATGTCCTTATTACTTAATTGTATAGTGGATGTTTATCGCATAAAGTTTCTATTCTAGTTTTAAGAGCCGATAAATCTCCATCTCTATTCTCTATTGCCTCTGATATAACCGCTGCAATTTCAGCCATATCATCCTTTACAAAACCTCTAGTTGTTATCGCTGCTGTACCAATTCTGATTCCTGAAGTTACAAATGGACTTCTTGTTTCATTAGGTACTGTGTTTTTATTAACAGTTATTCCAACGGAATCTAATAAAGCCTCCGCTTCTTTTCCTGTTATGTCTTTGTTATTTAAATCAACTAAGAATACATGGTTATCTGTTCCACCTGATACAATTTTAAAACCTCTAGCTATTAATTGTTCTGCAAGTTCTTTACAGTTTTCAACTACATTTTCTCCATATGTTTTAAAACTTGGATCTAATGCTTCTTTAAAACAAACAGCCTTAGCAGCTATAATATGCTCTAAAGGACCTCCTTGTATTCCAGGAAATATGTTTTTATTTAATATTTGAGCATATTTCTCTTTACAAAGTATTAACCCACCTCTTGGACCTCTTAAAGTCTTATGAGTTGTTGTTGTTACAAAATCAGAATATGGCACTGGTGATGGATGAACACCTGCAGCAACAAGTCCTGCAATATGAGCCATATCTACCATTAGTAATGCACCAACTTCATCAGCTATTTCTCTAAACTTTGGAAAATCTAAAATTCTTGCATATGCGCTTGCACCAGCAACTATAAGCTTTGGCTTATTTTCAATAGCTAGCTTTCTTACATTTTCATAGTCAATCATCTCAGTTTCTTTATCAACTCCATAAGATACAAAGTTAAACAATTTTCCTGAAAAGTTAACTGGAGAACCATGAGTTAAATGTCCACCATGGCTCAAATCCATACCCAATACAGTATCTCCTGGTTCTAATACTGCAAAATATACAGCCATATTCGCTTGTGAACCTGAATGAGGTTGAACATTAGCATGCTCTGCCCCAAATAATTCCTTAGCTCTATCAATTGCAATTTGTTCTATTTCATCTACAACGTGACATCCTCCATAATATCTTTTATTTGGATATCCCTCAGCATATTTATTAGTTAAATAAGAGCCCATAGCTTCCATAACAGCTGGACTTACAATATTTTCTGAAGCTATTAATTCTATTCCTTTTTGTTGTCTAACTAGCTCTTTTTCAATTAAATCATAAATTTCTTTATCTTCTCTTTGTATATTTTCAAAATTCATCTTAATAAATCACCCCAATATATTTTTGTTCCCTAACGGGCACGAGAAACCACTTTAACATAGTATAAAATATGTACAAGAGTTTCACTTATATTCAAATTATATGTTTTCTTACTAAATTTATCAACTATTTTTTATATTTTTATATTGCCTTTAGTAGAATTTGTTATATTTTATATTATCTTATAGATTCAGTCTACTATATTAATATGCTTAACTTCCAATGATTTTATCCTCTGATAACATATAATCTTTCATTATTAAATATTATATAACTTACTCCTATAAGAATTATTTATTATGTGCTATAATTCATTTGTTATAAAAAATATATTGGAGAAAAAATTATGGACTTAAATAAATTACTCAAAGTATCTACATTGGCTGGAAAAATAATGCTAGAAAGTGGTGCTGAAACTTATAGAGTCGAAGAAACCATTAGTAGAATATGTACTGCCTTTGGTGCTCATACAGTTGATAGTTTTGTAATACCTACAGGGATAATTGTAACAGTCACTTACTATGATGAGGTTGCTACCCTTGTTCAAAGAATTATTTCCAGGGGTGTTGATTTACATAAAGTAGATTTAGTCAATGATCTTTCTAGAAAAATACAAACAGAAACTATTGATATAAATGAATTTAATAAAGAACTTACAAGCATATCTAATAGTCATAGGTACTCTAACTTAACCACTTTATTATGGTCTGCTCTTAGTGCAGGATGCTTTAGTATTATGTTTGGTGGAAATCTTAAAGACTTTATTTCTGCAAGCATAATTGGTGCAGTAATAAAAATCATTGTTGTGATATGCCAAAAATTAAATATAAACGAATTTTTCACTAATTCCTTAAGTGGAGGATTGTGTGCATTTTTAGCTATAGCGTTCATAAAATTAAATTTATCTAATAATTTAGATAAAACTATTATAGGTTCTATTATGCTTCTTGTTCCTGGGCTCACAATTACTAATGCAATTAGAGATACTATAGCTGGTGACTTTTTATCTGGTATAACAAAAGCCTCTGAAGCATTTTTAGTTGCGGTTTCTATAGCTGTTGGCACTGGTGCAGTTTTAAGCCTGTTTATAAATAACTTAGGTTAATTCTAACCAAAATAATAAGCTAATAGAATATATTTCATTTTTCATTACAATATTTAGGAGGTTTTATGCTAACACAAATTGCAGTCTCATTTTTAGCATCCTTAGGCTTTGGAATAATTTTTAATATAAAAGGAAAGAATTTAATATTTGCATCTATAGGTGGTGCTATAAGTTGGTTTTCTTATCTTTATTTAAAAGAAAATTATATAGGTGATATCTTATCATTGTTTATATCCTCAATACTATTTAGCATATATTCAGAAATTTGTGCAAGGCTTTTAAAAACCCCTGTAACAACTTTGGTAATTTGTGCACTTATTCCACTAGTTCCTGGTTCTGGAATGTACTATACAATGTACGAAACAATAAGTGGCAATATAAGCCGTGCAGTAGAATTAGGGTTAAATACATTAGCTAGTGCTGGAACATTAGCATTAGGGGTAATATTTGTATCTACTATAACAAAACAGGTAACAAATTTAAAAAAAGTTAAAGAAAAATTACTAGAAAAATAAATTAACTGGATTATTTTTCTAGTAATTTTTTAATCTCTTTTATTTCTTCTCTTAAATCATTTAAGGATAATTCCAAATTGTTTATCTTACTATCCATGTCCTCTTCTGATTTTTTTTTCTTAATATCGTTTGTTTGTTTATTGGGTTTGTTTTTGCTTGAATTAGTATTTTGCGAACTGCTACAAAACGGATTACTTACATTATAATTTTTAGGATCAAAGTATCTTCCTGGTCCTCCTTGGAAGTATTGCTGCTGAGCATTATATGTCTCTATTACTTGGCCAACTAATTGCAGCCAATTTCCTAAAGCATTTTGAACATTGAACGGAAGCCTTCCTGATAATATATTTCCCAATATCTCTCCTATTAGAATAAATAGCTGTGGATCTACATCTTGAAATCCGTTTGGAATATCTCTACATTCTGAATTTTCAAACTCATCCTCTATGTTATCTCCATTGTCATTCTTACCGCAACTACTATATCCACATGCTCTCGCTAGATTCTCAAAATTATTCCATCCTTTAAATTCCATAGCTTCCTCTAGATTATAATTGCTTTTTATCATTATATTATTTATTTTTAGCAATGTTCCTATAATACAAACAACAAGTAATTTATACTTACTGAATTTATCTATTTATATTTAACAAAAGTTTACAAACCAAGTCTTCTTTCAAGCTCCAAGATTCCATCTTCAACTTCCTCTATAGGAAGATTACCTTCCGCTAATTCATCGTAATCTTTTTCTTTAAGTCTATTGTAAAATTTAATTCCTTCTAAAATAATGCTACCATCATTATCAGTCTTTCTAAGAATATAAAATAAGGTATCCTCTGCTCTATCAAACCTATTGGTCAATTCATATATTCTAAAAATTTTCTTGTCTAAATCCAAGGAAAGTTCATAATTAATTAATTCATCCGCTACTTCTGCTGCTTCATAAAGATATTTCTCATTTATCTCATCATCTTCAGTATAAGCCTTATAAAAACCTTCTAATGATTTTTCATAATATTGAATTTTGGCACTTTCATTATTTTCCTTATCACCAATTAGTCCTTGAAGTTTCATAAGACTTCCAAATGCTATAAATTTTTCTGCATTATAATGCGTTTCTTTACCTATAAAACTTTCTATGCTACTGAAAGAAAATATGTCTATAGTTCCTATATCGATTCCTACGATAGCCTTAAGTTTTTTGTTTATTTTTTCTTTAGCTTCTCCTATATCACCATTTACTATATCCTTTCTTACTTCTTCATTTGTTAATGTTAAAGTATTCTCTATCTCTTTCATATAATCATTCTTTATCATTGAGTCGCACCTCATCTTTTAAATTATTAGTTAAATTTGTATATTCCTAAAATATAAATACCTTTGCATTTAATTATTATACTCATAAAAATTTATAAAATATTAGATTTTCTAATACATCACATTTTTATACATTTCTCATACAATATAATATAAAAAGAATCTCTTACAACTAAATTATACGGAGAAAAACTTGATAAACTTATGATAGTATGGAGGTAATTTATGAATATTATTTGTGAAAATGAACATGATTATGATTGCTACGATACTCGTCCTAGCTGCAATTATTCTGACACTCGTCCTAGCTATTCTGACAATCGTCCTAGTTGCAGATGCTACAATCGTGCTCCAGAGCCTGGTAGAGCTTTACTAAATGTTGGTTCTGGTGGAGTTGGACCATTGCCTATAATTTCAACACCATTATCTAGACCTATACCTGTAGCTAGTGTTTCTCTAGATACTACTAATATGTGTAATCCTAAAGTGCTTTTAACATTTACTAGCATAATTTCTTTACCTGTAGATATTTTAGTAAATTTAAATTTCACACTAATAAAAACAGTTGGTGATGGATCTCCTCAACCAATAGGTGGAACATTTACTTTTGCAGAAACAGTTAGTGTCTTAGAATCTGAATCATTTAGTTTTCAATTTTGTGATTGCAATCCAGCTTATGATAACACAACTTATACAGTACAACTTGAGCCAACTAGCTTAATTTCTGTAACAGCTGGATTAACTATAACTAATGCAGTATTATCAGCTTTAGCTGTTGAATCTCTATAATTATAGCTAATTATATTAAAGGGAGCTCTTTTGAGAGCTTCCCTTATTTTTATAGTTATATATTTTAAACGAAGTTTAATACCCTTAATATTTCTACACCAATTTCTCTTTCCGTACCTTTATAAGGATAGCAATGAATATGAATTGCAGGATTAAAATTTAGTTCGATTATTGAGTAATTAGAATTTTCGTCGTTAAAATTTTCAAGCATCATGTCAACTCCACAAATTCTTGCGTTTACAGCATCCGCTGCATTTACAGCTATTATTTTAAACTTTTCAGGAATACTATCAGTATAATCTATACTATCTCCTCCAGTACTTATGTTTGAATTCTCTCTTAGATAAACAATTTCGTCTTCTTCAGGGATATAATTAAAATCTTTATTTTGTTGCTTTAAAAATAATTCTGCACTTTCATCTAAAATTATCTTTTCAAGTGGTGTTACATAGTGATGACCTCTTAACGGATCCTGATTCTTTATTTCCACTAGTTCCTTAATAGAACTGACTCCATCCCCTTTAACATTAGCAGGAACTCTATGAAGTATTCCTGCAACTTTACCGTCTATAACTAAAAAACGATATTCTTTTCCCTTAACAAATTCTTCTATGAGAACTGTATTATCATATTTAAATGCGAGTTCAAAAGCCTTTTTAATACTCTCTTCATCAGCGCCTTCTTTAAATATACTTATACCTATCCCAAAATTTGTTGATTTTGGTTTAATAACAACTGGCTTTTTAGTAAATTCTTTTATTATATTAAAAGACTCATTTATTGAATTTACCTCAATTCCTTTTGGAACTTTAATACCACTATCAGAAAGAACTCTTTTAGTCACGCTCTTATTTTCCATAATTAAAGCAGTTATATAGCTATCTTTTGATGTTTTAGTTGCCTGCTTAATATATTCTACTTTATTATTCTTTCTAAGTGATATGAAATTTTCGGATTTATCCAAAACTTCAACTTCTACTCCTCTTTTAATGGCTTCTTTCATTAATATTTGAGTAGATAGCTCTAATTCTTCATATCCTTCCAATTTAAATCTGTTTTTATAAGAATCTTCTTTATATTTCTGTGCTATATCTAAATGAGCATTGATATATCCTTCTTCTTTTACTTTTTTTTCAATTTTGTAAGCATATGTTAGTTGATTATTCTTAATTTTTTCGATCATCAAGTCAATAATTCTTTCTTTGCCAAGATTCAATTTATCATTAATATCTCTTATATTATTTAATATTTCTACTCCCCAATGCTCCTTGGAAATAAGCTCTCCATCTTTCTTTAATAAAACATCTTTTTGTCCTAGTTTTGAAATTATATTTTGGTTTTCTGTTCCCTCTTCCTGCCATCTATCATAGTCAGTTTCTTCATTAATTAGTAAAAACAAATTAAATATTTGAAGAAAATAAAGATCATCTAAGCTTATTCCTCCTTTTTCAAAAGGATTAATATCAATACTTCTATATTCTAGATATTGGATTCCATCTTTACTAAGTGAATTAAAGAAATCACTTGGATCTTTTGGTTTAAGCCTTACACAGCTATATAATTCTTTATGACTTCCTATAAGCTTATCGCTTACAAAGCTCCTTAAACTTTCAATATGCTCATCAACAGAATTATAATTAGGATATAGATCTATTTTATTCTTATACCCACATTCACTATTTCTATAAGACAAAGCCCCTTCATTTGAAAAACTATCATGTGCAATTTCTTTAGATGAATTCATACAAGGTCCCATATAGCTTTTGTCAACAACTCCACTTGCTCCTAAAAGATATATAATAATCCACCTATACCTCAAGTAATTTCTTGTAACCTTTAAGTATAAGTTATTTTTAAACTCCTTGTATCCCAATTTCTGATTTTCATTAAATATTCCGCTAAAAATCTTATGAGTGTTCTGTCTTTCATATAAACAGTATAACTTTCTCAAGAAATCATCATCAAAGGAAAAATTATAATGGATACCGCATATAAGCTGTTTTTTACCTCCATATTTTTTCATTAAATTTTCTCTGTAACGTCTAGCTTCTCTACCTTTTTCATTATCACCATATTCTGCAATTCTAATTTTATCATCGGTAGGTACTATTCCCGGCATAGACTGTGGCCATAAATATTCATCCTCAATTTCCATTGCAGCAATATCATATAGCACTCTAGAAAAATTATATGTTTCTTCTATATTTTTAAATGGTGGTGTTATAACTTCTATTTGACTTTCAGCAAAATCCGTAGTTATATATTTGTTTTCCACTTTCTCACCAAACACTGCTGGATGCCTTTTAACTGATAACTCCCCTTTATTATTTACTCTTAAACTTTCTCTTTCTATACCATAATTACCTTTTAATAATTCAAAAGGTGTAAATAATTCTTTAAGTTCATTTAACATTGACTGCCTCCCCATATAAATTTTATCTATATATTTTATTAATTCCTATTTATATTTTCTTTTCACCTCAATTATATATAATATATAAGCTACACTTCCTTTTAGAATACTCGATATAGAAATACTTATCCAAATGCCATTTAAACCAAATGGTTTTATTAAAGCTAAGGCCATTGGTATTCGTAGTGCTGTAAATACAACGCTTATAATTGAAGATATTTTAGGTTTTCCTATACCTGTAAATAATCCATTAGATACAGTTTCTGTAGTACTAAATAATTGAGAAAATGCTACTACTTGTAAGTACATATTAGCTATTGCAATTGTTCGCTGATCTTTAACAAATAATTTAACAAATGGTGTACTAAAAAACATGAATATAAATGCCATAAGAAGAGAATATACAATTCCTATCCTAAGTGCAGTGTTATACCCTTCTTTGATTCTTTTATATTTTTTAGCCCCAAAATTTTGACCTGTAAATGCAGCTATCGCACCATGAAGACCACCAATAACCATATATGTAATAGATTCAATTTGAAGTCCTATTTTTTGGGCAGCTATTGCATCTGATCCAAATATGGCTATTATTTTTGCAAGGAATATGTTTATTACAGTAAATAGAATTCTTTGTATAGCCATAGGAAATCCTAAAATTATTATTTCCTTTATCTTATTATAATCAATTTTTACACTAAAATTATACCTAAGTGTTCCCGATGATCTAAATAAATATAACAAAAACATTATAATATTAGCAATCATTGTTGCAATTGCTGCTCCTTCAACTCCTAGTTTTACAGCATAAATAAAAATTGGGTCTAATATTATATTTGCAACTACTCCTACAACATTTATGTTAAATGCTAATTTATTATTTCCAAAGCTCCCCAATATCCTTGCATATAAAAGATTAAAAAATGCAAAAATTATTGTAGGTCCACTGGAAACTAAAAATTCATATGCATCTTTTTCAACTGCAATATTATTTATATTTAAAAAATTCACAAGTGCTCTTCCTAATATAATAAGTATAGACCCAAAAATAAACGACATCACTGCATTAATTAAAAGGCCCGCATTAATATACTCTTTTACCTCATTCTCTTCTTTTTTACCTATAGAATGTGCGACTTTTATTCCTGTTCCTATAACTACTAATGAGTTTATAGAATATCCAAGGCCTACGAAAAAACTCGCTGATCCAACACTCGCTACAGCATTACTTCCAAGTCCGCCAACCCACAGCATATCAACCAGATTATATGTAAATTGTAGCAATGAACTTCCCATTATTGGTACTGATAATGTTGTTAGAACATTCAATGTTTTTCCTTTAGTTAAATCAATCTGTCTCATTTCATCTCCGTTTTTATAAATTTTTATTATTTTTAATAAGTACATTATATTTAGTATATTATAAAGATTAACAAAATCGTACTTTCATATTAACTTTTAATTAGAATCTTCATTTTTCTTATCAATTTGTACGCAATCCTCATTTTCTGTAATTAGATTAAGTAAAAACAACACTAATCTGTTACAATTACTTGTGTTTAACTTGTACAAGTTCCAAATTCCATCTTTTCTTGCTTTAACCAACCCACAATCTATTAATACCTTCATATGATGCGATAAAGTAGGCTGTGTAAATTCAAAGCTCTCTAATATCTCACACGCACATTTTTCTCCACAAGATAATAAGTCTATTATTTTTAGCCTATTAGGATCTGAAAGTGCCTTTAAAATTCTTCCATTCTTATCATATTTCTTACACACATTTAACTCCTTTTTCAATATTAGCCATTTTACTAATCTATGTATATAGTATAGATATTCATCTATGTGTAGTCAAGATTTTTTATTTTAATTTGCCTTTTAAACCGCCATCACATATATACATATCTATTTGATGCCATAACTCTAGCTACTGTCTTATGTTGATAAATAGTATATTTTAATCTAATGTTTCCGCAAACATAAATGCTAGTATTATTCTTTTAGCATTTCTCATTAATATATTTTACTTTCTATAGAAATATCGCTTAAATCAAAAGAGCCAAGATTTTATTCCTGACTCTAGATTTTCTAATCAACATTTTATGATGTTACAAAGTATAATTTTAATCTATGTAAATCATATAATAAATTTTACTACTAGTTTCGCAGCTTTAAAAGTAAGCTTCCCATATAAATCTCTTAATATAATTTATGTAAAATTGTTCTTCAAAAACATTATACAAATATTTGTTTATCTACGCATTTACTATTTCTCCACCATTAACATGGATTACTTGCCCTGTGATATATGAAGCACATTGTGAAGCTAAAAATACGTATGCTCCAGCACACTCTACTGGCTGTCCTGCTCTTCCCAATGGTGTATCCGATCCAAATTTCTCAACCTTTTTTTCATCAAAGCTTGCTGGGATTAATGGTGTCCAGATTGGCCCAGGTGCAACAGCATTTACTCTTATATTAGTTTTTCCTTTTGCTAATGCAGTAGATAAAGATCTTGTTAATGTAACTATAGCACCTTTAGTCATTGAATAATCAATTAATGTTTCATTTCCCTTATATGCAGTTATTGAAGCAGTATTTATTATGCATCCACCTGCTTTCAAATGATTTAATGCTGCCCTTGTCATATAAAATGTTCCATATACGTTTGTCTTAAATGTCTTATCAAATTGCTCGTCACTTATTTGCTTGAAATCTGCACTTTCATATTGAACTGCTGCATTATTAACTAATATATCTATTTTTCCATATTCTTTAATAGTTTTTTCTAAAACATTATTACAAAAATTAGGATCACTTATATCACCTTTAATTAAGGTACATCTTCTGCCTATATTATCTATTATTTTTTTTGTTTCTTCTGCATCTTTATTTTCATTATAATAAGCAATCACTATGTCAGCACCTTGATTTGCATATGCTATAGCAACAGCCTTTCCGATTCCACTATCGCCTCCAGTAATTACTGCAATCTTGTCCTTTAATATATCTCCTTTTTTATTATAACTTGGATCATCATATATTGGAGCTGGATTCATTTCATACTCCAGTCCTGGTTGTTCTTTTTGTTCTTGTTTTGGAAAAGATGTTGGAAAATTCATTTTAATTCCTCCTGTTTTTCTTTATTTTTATAAAAATTAGTTTTTCCTATATATTAAAAAATATTTATATGCAAAAAATTAAACTTCTAGCAAGTTAGAAATTTAATTTCACTTAACTTACTAGAAGTTTATTTATAATACCTCTTATTCATCTATTCTCTCAATTGCGAGTCCTACAAGTCCTGGTCCTGTATTTACCCCAAGCGCTGGACCAATTGTTCCAGCTATTGTACACTCAACTACATTGGGTAAATCTTTTATCAAACAGTATAGGTTTTGTACCTTATCAAAACCATTTCCATCTAAAATCCAGGCTTTATATTTACCTTTTTCTAAATACATTTTAAATATACTGGTTAATTTAGATACAGCTTGCTTTGAACCTCTAACTTTAGCCGCAGTTCTATATGTTCCATCTTCTGCTACAGTTATTATTGGCTTAAGATTCAAAAACTCCCCTATTGTTCCTGCCACTTTGCCAATCCTTCCTCCTTTTTGAAGATATTCTAAAGTATCTATTGTAAAAAATAAATCTATCTTCTCTCTGTATGTAGGTAGAATTTCAATTATTTCATTAAATGTTTTACCTTCTCTAATTAACCTTGAAGTTTCCAAAACCATTGCACCTTCTGCCATTGTTAATGTTCTAGAATCAAAAACAAAAGTTTTCAGCTCCTTGAACTCCTCACAAATTAGTCTTACTGCATTATATGTTCCTGAAAATGCAGATGAAATAGTTATTATTATTGCATGCGTAAAACCCTCACTAACAACATCTTTCAGAACGCTTGTTATTTTTTCAATACTCGGTAACGATGTTTTAGGAATTTCTGTTTTTAATCTTTCATACATAAATTGGGGAGTTATATCAATTCTATCCTCATATTCCTTATCTGCATATATAATTTTAAATGGCAAAAGCCTTATTTGGTTTGCTTCTAATAACTCGATGCTTATATCCGATGCACTATCAGTAATTAATGCTATCTTTTCCACTTATTGTTCCTCCTAAATTAATTTTACATTACAATCATTATATCACTCTCTATACGTTTATCAATATTTCCAAAACATTTCGAAACTAATACCCTAACTTTTAAAAAATCTAATCTTTAAAGTCGAAAAATAAATCACCTATAGACAATTTTACTTTAACGGAAATAATACTTATTTAACTATTACACCAAGAAATCTTGCTAGCTCAACTGCCTGCATAGGAGATACAATAGCATCTTTTAGCTCTTTTCCAGTTAACGATATGTCCGATATATTATTTTCTCTAAAATCTACTTTTTTAAGAGGAGTATTAGTAAACTCAGAGTTAGCTAAATCACATCCATTAAATGCAACATACGTAAAGCTACATTCCAAAAACATACTACTTTGCATATCACATTCCTGAAATTTTACATTCTTGACCTTTGAATATCCAAAGTTTGAGTATCTGCTAACTGTATCTTTGAAAAGAACCTCTTGTATACTACTATCACTAAAATCAGATCCTAAAAGCTTGCAATTATTAAATTCTACTCTATGTATACTTCCATTTGAAAAATCAATATTTGATAAATCACAATTTTCAAATATTATATCTACTAAGTCTACATTTCTTAAACAACACTCCCTAAACACAACATTTTCGAACTTGCATGCGCTAATCTCTACCCTTTCTTCATTCATATATTCTAGACAACTATTCCTAACTAAAGTATTTGTTAAATATTTTTCATTTATGAGTTTCTCTTTAATGTTTATATTTTCTTCTAATATACTCTTTAATCTTGGTCCTGATATTTTTTTTAATTCCGCCATATGTATTCTCCTTACCCCAAAATTAATTTTAAATTTTCCTTTATTATAATTCTTATTTTATGAATTGTGTATAATAATTTACTATATACCATCTTGATTTTATTTTACTACATATATAAAAGAGAACTTTAACTAAAGTAAAGCCCTCTTTATTGACTGAAATTAAAATCAAACCAAATTATCCTTCTTATACAATTCCTCAACTCGCGCCCAGTCAATTAAATTCCATATGTTTTTAACATAGTCTCCACGTAAATTTTTATATTTCAGATAATACGAATGCTCCCAAACGTCTATTGTCAGTATTGGAGTAAATCCGAAACTTAGAGGCGTATCCTGATTTGAACTATTTGCAACTTTCAACTTGCCATGTTTATCTTTAACTAGCCAGCCATAGCCTGATCCAAATTTATTTATTGCAGCTTCGCTAACAAGCTTCTTTAACATTTCTAATGAACCAAAAGTGCTAACTATTTCGTTAAGTAATTTCCCTTCAGGTTCCTTTTTAGGATAAGGGAAAAGAATTGAAAAATATAAATTGTGATTTAATACACCTCCACCTTGATTTATAACATCTCGATAAATTTTTTTAGGTATTTTATTGGGATTTGAAATTATTTGCTCTAAAGTTTTTCCCTCTGTAAATTTCTCATATCCCTTAAGAACATTATTTAGTTTATCAACATATCCTTGAAGATGTTTAGTATAGTGTATTTTTACAGTTTCTTCATCAATGTATGGTTCTAGTGAATTATACGAATACGTTAATTCAATTTTTTCATATCTCATATTTTTCCTCCAAACTTTAGAGAACAAAATTCATTTTATATTATAATATGTTTTAGCTGAATAAATGTTCACCTAAATAATCAAAGTAAAAATTTGAAATTCTATCAACATACATGAGAAAATCTATTATTACTTACAGTACAAACTTATCAATTATTATTTCTCCTTCTTTATTTACATATGCCTTAATATCTTTACTTGAGACGTCTAATGTCTTTATTCTTCCTCCAAAGCAAAAAACTGTATTACTATATGCAATTTTTGCAGTTATAATTCCTCCTTGTAATACCTCTAATCTTGTTGTTACCCCTGAAGGACTGCCAACTATTCCAAGTTTAATATTTCCTCTTGCTGATATAACTCCTCCTCTTGCCACTGAATCATCACGTAAAAAGATAATATCATTTAATGCTGTTAAATTAGAAACATATTGTCCTTTATCTGTTATAATAATATTTCCTGTAGATTTTATTAAAGAATCCTGACAATATCCTATATATATGTCTGCTGAAATTATCATATTATCTTCTAACATTTCTATTTCATTGTTTATTAACTCTTCAAGATTTCTTAAATCATCTATTGATTCTATTTTTGATAAGTTTAATCCCATCATTTTACTTCTTATAAAACTTACTAAATCATTATTATCACTATCTTCACAAATACTATGAGTTATTATATTTAAAGACAATTTAGGTATAGATTTATACCTGTTTTCTATAAGAATTTTAACCAATTCAGAAATCTTTTTAGAGTTATTGCTAGACTCATTTAACTTTTCAACCGCACTTACAAGTTTTGATATAATATCTTTATATTCATTTAACTTTTCCAAATACATTTTCTTTTCCATATCTACTTGTCCAGTAAGAACAGTTGATTTAATCACGCTTCCTTTAATATTAATTTCTCCTCCTGCTACTATGGTAGATATGTCAACATTTTTTTCAATAGTTAAAGAATTTCCCGATTTAACTTTCATTCCCTCTTTAACATTTCCTTTAATATGGACGCCTCCAGCAAAAAATATATTCCCTGATTTTATATCTACATCTTGAATATTATATAAACTATTTACACTCAAAATTCCATTTTTAGATGATGGTCTGCCAGTTTTAGTGGCAATTATACTATTTCCTTCAACTTTACATCCATCGCCTATTTTTATAGGTCTACTTTTTACAGTTTTTTTCTTTAATACTTCACCACATATATTTTTACCATCTTGCCCATTTTTACCTGGAATTATTTCTGCCAAAACTTGTCCTTCAGTTATACTAGATATAGAATATACATTCCTATAATCTATCTTTTCATTTGAGTTTTCATTCACTATCCTCTTTTCTCCAATATCAAATAACACTTTAATTTCATTTGGCGTGTCATCAATAGCACCAATACCTTCAGCTATTAACATCTCTTCTCCATTTCCTAATGCGCATGCTTCTATAAGATTTTTATATATTATTCCATCAGTTATCTTGTTTTGCCTTAATATTTCCTTTATTTCTGTTAATGTATATTTTTTAGGATAATCTTCCTCTACCTTCATCGCCTTAAGAATCAAATCTTTAGCCATTGGCTTATCCCTAAGTTTATATACGTATGCTGGTTTATATTCTACCTTTATATATCCCTTCATTTTATCCACTGAAATGTTCACTGATATTTTCTTTACTTGTTCTATTTTCTCCCCTATATAATCTATCTTATCAGATTGAGTTATCTCATATGGTCCTTTTTCACTACATAGTTCTCCATTAATAAAAAGTTTGATTTTCTCACAAGGTCTAATTGTTATCTGTTCTTTATCTACTTTGCTTAAACCTTCTATTACTACTACATTACCATTTTCTACTTTAACTCCATTTTCATCATTGGCAATTATATTATCCTCATTAATTACAAAGCTTTTCTTAGCAACATCTTTCGTTAAATATTCCGTATAATTTAGATGATTATTAGCACTTGAGGAATATAAATCAACATCCATAACTTCTATTTCAACTTTTTTATTGATAAATGAATGATTGTCCTTAATTATTTTATAGTTTAGGTCTTCCTCTGCAACATTTAATTCTTTTGAAGCATTATTTAAACATTCATCTAAATATTTTCCAACATAAGTCCTATTCATATTCCTCATCTCCTTAACTTGACATTATTCCTTAACTAATTATAACATTAATCGATTACATTTAATACTTATTTATACATATTGTTAGCTTTTCTTATATAAATTGCCACTAATCTACTAAAGAATAACAATATTTTTCTTTAATAAAATAAAAGACTTACTCAATTAAGAATAAGTCTCTAAAAAAATAATTAAAATATTGCTTTAATTACTCTTTCTCTATGTCATATTTTCAAAAATCCTTGGTACATTCAATATGCCATAACCCCAATATGGATTTGGAGTAATATCTCCACTTCTCGCCATTGCTCCTTTTGCAAGATATGCTTTAATAGTTTGTGCATACATATTAGGTTCATTTCCATTTACAATCCCCCATTGAAATAGCATAGCACAAACTCCGGATACAACGGCCGCTGATACGCTAGTTCCACTTACTACTGCTGTTGTGTTATTCGGGGCAACTGTTAGTGCATTTATTCCCCCCGCTGCAACATCTATTCTATCAGTGAAGGATTCCAAAAAGGCCATACCAGAAAAATCAACAATATTGTTATTATTTTGATTATATGCCGCTACAGTTATAGCATATATTGAATTTCCTGGATTTGTTATAGTTCCAAATGGATCTGAGAAACTAAATCTTGTGTCTCCAACTGTTAGCCCTTTTTGTGGTATCCAAGCATTAAATCTTCCATTAGCAATATAATTTGCCTGTATTCTGATTCTCCATATACCAGGCTGCAAATTATAAAATCTTATCCTTATCAATTCATCTCCGGTTACTTCTTCTGGAAAATAAAAATTAACTCTAATTGAAGTCTTCTCAAAAATAAAAGTATGATTTATGGTGTAATTAATTATTAAACTCAATATCCCAGAACTTTCCCCTGATGGTGAAACTATTTCAACCGTCATTATGTTAGGCAAATCAGCCCATATTTGCACCCATATATTTTTTTGTTCAGGTGACGCTTCTAACTCCGCAGCCCCAGCACCAGGTGATTGCGCTCCAACAATCTGAGTTACTGAACCAGATGTGTGACCGCCAGCATCTCTCTGATTTCCAGTACCAGTAACTACCGCTATTCCTCCATTGCTTGATATTGCGTCTATAAAATCTTCCAGTATCCCTTCTCCCTTATGATTTCCCAAACTACTTCCAAGGGGAAAATATATAACCATTGGTTTGTTAGTAGTTAAAGCATATTCATACACATATTGCAATGCTGCAAAAATAGCAGTTATATTAAACACAGGAACTATTACATCTGGAAACTGGACCTCATACGAGAAATCTCTTATAAGTTTTACTACTACAAAATTACAGTCTGGTGCAACACCCCTTAAATTCGGATTCTTTCCACTAGCTCCAATTATTCCAGCCATATTCGTCCCATGTCCAATTTCATCTCTGCTTGGAACTATATCATCTGGAGATCCTCCCTCCCTACTTGCTCTTATAGCATCATTTATTTTATTTCTATCAAATAATACCCCAAACGGTACAGATTCCGAACCGTTTTCGGCATTACTTATCAATGTTTGATCCCAAATATTTTCAATTCTTGTTTCCCCATTAGCATCCATAAACTCTTCGCTAAGATAATCAATACCCGAATCGATAATTGCTACATTTACACCTTTTCCTGTTAAATTCAATTGAGATCCGGTTTGTAAAAAGCTAGCTTGAGACGCATCTACTGGTGAAATATCTTGTAAAGTATAAAATTCTGCAGGAATAACATATACAATTGATGAAATATATGGTTCATTTCCCATATTGATTTCAACATCTTTTTTAACAGATACAACGGCATATCTATCATTGATTACTGTAACATAGTAATCTGGTATTTTAGAAATCTCAGCTTCAATATCTCCTTGATACTGTACAACATAATTATCATAATTAATATCATGAAAAATTCTTTCCATCAATATATTTTTTTTCATTTAAACTCCTCCATGTATCTCTTCGGAATCCTTATGAACGACTTCTATATATAATATTTTAATGTGTACAATATTCAGTTCTTTTAATTTATACACACTTAACTCCTTTATACTATTTATATTTAATAATATTTACATATATAATAAATTATTCGTAAAGAATATTTATAAAAAAAATAACATACTAACTTCTGATTAAGAAGTTAGTATGTTATTTTCTATTAAATTTAAATTACAACCTTTTGTATTTATTACTTTTTATAAAATTATTGTTGATTTGCTAATGTTTTATAAATTTCTAACCTTTCCTTCGCTTCAGATTCTGTTTTCTCGAATAATTTTTCTGACTCCTCTGGAAATGCTTTAGCAAGGGATGCATATCTTACTTCACCCATTAAGAAGTCTTTAAAATCTTCTTTTGGATCTTTAGAATCTAATATAAATGGATTCTTTTCTCCCTTTAATGCTGGATTATATCTATAAAGATGCCAATATCCACAATCAACTGCTTTCTTTTCTTCCTCTTGAGTATTTGACATTCCTACTTTTATTCCATGATTAATGCATGTAGAATATGCTATTATCAATGAAGGACCATCATATGCTTCTGCTTCTGTTATAGCTTTAATAGTTTGATTCTTATCTGCTCCCATACAAACTTGGGCTACATAAACATATCCATATGTCATTGCCATTCTTCCTAAATCTTTCTTCTTCGTCCTCTTCCCAGATGCGGCAAATTTTGCAATTGCTGCTGTCGGAGTTGATTTTGATGACTGACCACCAGTATTTGAGTAAATCTCTGTATCAAAGACTAATATATTTACATTTTCATTCATTGCTATCACTTGATCGAGACCACCATAACCTATATCATAAGCCCAGCCATCGCCTCCAAATATCCACTGTGACCTCTTTACGAAATATTCTCTATCCTTTAATATCTCTTTAGAAATTTCACTATTTTCTTTTTCAAGAACTTCAACTAGCCTTTTTGCCCTTTCTCTTGTTCCATCTCCAATATCCTTATTATCTAACCACTCTCTAAGCACAGTTTTAGTTTCCTCTGACATATTGCTTTCAAGAGCAATAGTAACATTATTCGCTATTCTCTCTCTTATTGTTTTAACACCTAAATACATTCCATATCCGAACTCAGCATTATCTTCAAACAATGAATTTGCCCATGCTGGTCCATGACCATGTTCATTAATTGTATATGCCATTTCATATGACCCTGCTGCCCAAATTGATGAGCACCCTGTAGCATTTGCAATCATCATTCTATCACCAAATAATTGTGTCACAAGCCTTGCATATGGAGTTTCACCGCAACCTGCACATGCTCCATTAAACTCAAGTAATGGTCTTTCAAATTGGCTTCCTTTAAGAGTGTATTTATTTAGCGGATTTTTAGGTTTAACTCTTTCCATATAGTAATTCCAAGCTTCAATTTGCTCGTGTTGACTATCTTGTGATTTGATTACTAATGCTTTACCTGGTGCCGGACATACTTGTGCGCAATTACCACATCCAGTACAATCAAGCGGAGTAACACCAATTGAGAAATATAACTTTTCATCACCTTTTATTCCCTTTGAATCTAATACTTTTAGACTTTCGGGAGCTTTTTCTTTTTCATCTTCATTTAACAAGAATGCTCTAATTGTAGCGTGTGGACATATATATGAACATTGTGTACATTGAATGCAGTTTTCTGGTATCCACTCAGGCACATTTACAGCTATTCCTCTCTTTTCATAAGACGTTGTTCCAGACATAAAAGTACCATCTTGTATTCCCGCTTTTACGAAATGGGACACCGGCATTGAATCGCCCTCTAACCTATTCATTGGCCTAGTAATTTCTTTAATGAATTCCGGAAAATTCTCGTCAAGCTCAAGTTTATCGTCTAAATCAGTATTCCAACTATAAGGAACCTTAATTTTAGTTATTCCCTCTAACCCTGCATCTATTGCTGCGTGATTCATGTTAACAATTTTTTCGCCTTTATTACCATATGATTTAACAACCGCTTCTTTTAAAAATTTAATAGCATCTTCAACTGGAATTATGTTTGCTATTTTAAAGAATGCAGCTTGCATTATCATGTTTATTCTTCCTCCAAGGCCAACATCTTGAGCGATTTTAACTGCATTTATTATATAAAATTCTATATGATTTTGAGCAATATACCTTTTTATAGATGCTGGTAGTCTCTCATCCAATTCTTCAGGAGTCCAAATTGTATTTAATATAAATTTACCATTCTTTTTTAACCCTCTAATTACATGATATTTATACACATAGGATTGATTATGACACGCAACAAAATCCGGTCTATCAATTGGATATCTAGATTTAATTGGCTTATCACCAAATCTTAAATGTGAAACTGTAAGTCCTCCTGATTTTCTAGAATCGTAATCAAAGTATCCTTGAGCATACATATCTGTATTATCTCCGATAATCTTAATTGCACTTTTATTCGCACCAACTGTACCATCTGATCCTAAGCCCCAGAATTTGCATGATGTAATTCCATCAGGAGTGGCATCTATATGTTCAAATGTTCTTAAAGATGTATTTGTAACATCATCAATTATTCCAATTGTAAAGTTATTTTTTGGTACATCTAAAAATAGGTTATCATAGACAGCAGCAATATGAGCTGGTGTTGGATCTTTTGATCCAAGTCCAAATCTTCCACCAACAACAATCGGAGCATTATCCATTCCAAAAAATGCTCTTGATACATCTAGATAAAGTGGTTCTCCAACTGACCCTGGTTCTTTCGTTCTATCTAAAACTGCAATTTTTCTTACAGTCTTTGGAATAGCCTTCAATAGTTTATCCACTGAAAAAGGCCTATATAACCTTACTTTTACAAGCCCTACTCTTTGTTTATTATTATTTAGAAAATCTACAGTTTCCTCTATAACATCATTTACTGCCCCCATAGAAATTATAATTCTATCAGCATCATGCGCTCCATAATAATCAAAACAATGATATGATCTACCTGTGAGCCTAGTAATCTCGGTCATATATTGTTCAACAATTTCTGGAACATCATCATAATACTTATTTACAGCCTCGCGCATTTGAAAGTAAATATCTTGATTCTGAGCAGTTCCTCTTATAACAGGATGATTTGGATTTAAAGCTCTTTTTCTAAATTCATCAAGTGCCTTATAATCTAGTACCTTAACAAGTTCTTCTGGTTCAATTACCTCTATCTTTTGAATTTCATGAGATGTCCTGAATCCATCAAAAAAATTCATAAAAGGTATCCGCGATTTTATAGTAGCTAAATGCGCCACTCCACTTAAATCCATTACTTCTTGAACAGATCCTTCTGCAAGCATTGCAAACCCGGTTTGCCTTGCCGCCATAACATCTTGATGATCTCCAAATATACTTAGTGCTGATGTTGCAAGGGCTCTAGCAGCTACATGTATAACACATGGCAGCAATTCTCCTGCTATTTTGTACATATTAGGAATCATTAATAGTAATCCTTGGGATGCTGTATATGTTGTTGTTAATGCACCTGCCTGAAGCGAACCATGCAGTGCACCAGCTGCTCCTGCTTCTGACTGCATTTCAACAACTTTTAACGGTTGCCCAAAAATATTTTTTTTCCCTTGTGCAACCCATTCATCCACATGTTCTGCCATTGGTGATGATGGAGTTATCGGAAAAATCACTGCTGCTTCCGAAAATCCATATGACATATATGCAGCAGCTGTATTACCATCCATAGTTTTCATTTTTCTCATTGTATTTACCTCATTTTCTCTTTGTTTCTATATTGTTAATTATTAATTCTATCTTCATCTATAGTATTACTAAAAGATTTTGATAGTATGTATTTTTCAATGAAGTAATTCCATGTTCTTCAAATGATAGTATAATTTTAGATTAAATAAACAAAAGTTATAATATTCTCACTTATTCGTATGTTTCCAACGGAAATACATGAGAGTATTATAACTTTTAAAATGTTCAAATTTATATTTTTCACATACCGCAACTTTCATATTAATAAAAAAATAGGTACTAGCTTTTTCTATATTTGTATAAGAATTTAAAGTTTTTACTTGACTGAAAATAAACACATTTTACATTTCGTTTGATTTTAAATAAGGTCTAGGTTCTATACTATCTAATAATAATTATTTTTCCAAAGCTTCCTTCAAAGTATGCCATGCTAAAACTGCACATTTAACTCTTGCTGGCATGTTAGAGATATTTTTAAAGGCCATAGCATCTTCTAATGCATATAATTCTTCATCATCTTTAATTTCTCTTTTAATCATTCCAATAAAAGTTTCTGTAAGCTTTAATGCTTCTTCGATATTTTTACCCTTTATCAAATCTATCATAATTGATGTAGATGCTTGAGATATTGCACATCCTTGCCCAGTGAAAGCTAAATCTTCAATAACACCATTGTTTAATTTAAGTTCTAAAGTAATTTCATCTCCACAGCTAGGATTATGACCCTTTTCCTTAATATCTGGGTTATCTAAGTTTCTCTTATTATGCTTAGAAGTGCTGTGTTCCATTATAAGTTCTGTATAAATAGCATTTAAATCCATCTAAATTACCTCCATTTCAAAAACATTTCATATGTTTTCTTTGTTGCTTCAATCAATTTGTCTACATCTTCTTTTGTATTATAAAAATAAAAACTAGCTCTGCAGGTTGCATTAATACCCATATATCTCATTAATGGCTGAGCACAATGATTGCCTGATCTTATTGCAACGCCATGAGAATCAAAAACTGAAGCAACATCATGAGGATGAACTCCCTCTATGTCAAATGAAATTATTCCACCTCTATGGCTTAAATCCTTAGGCCCATATAGCTTTATATAAGGCAGCTCTTGGAATTTTTCAAGTGCATAACTTGTAAGTTCCATTTCTATTTCATCTATTCTTTTCATGCCTATATTTTCTAGATAATCAATAGCTGCTGCAAGCCCTACAGCACCTTCAACATTTTGAGTACCACCTTCAAACTTAGATGGCAATTCTGCAAAGGTTGCTTCCTGCTCATAAACATATTCAATCATATCTCCACCAACTATATATGGTGGCATGCTTTCCAAAAGCTCCTTCTTGCCGTAAACTACGCCAATTCCCATTGGGCCTAAAAGTTTGTGTCCTGAAAATACTAAAAAATCTGCATCTAAGTCTCTTACACTTACTTTCATATGTGGTACGCTTTGTGATCCATCTACAATTACTTTAGCACCTTTTGAATGAGCATACTCTATAATCTCTTTTACTGGATTTATAGTTCCAAGTGCATTAGAAACATGAGTTATGCTAACTAGTTTAGTCCTTTCAGTAATCTTATCTTTAATTTCTTCTTCTGGAATTTCTCCGTTTTCATTTACGTACATATATTTTAAAGTTGCTTTTTTAGCTCTAGCTACAATCTGCCATGGAATAAGGTTTGAATGATGCTCTGCAATTGAAATAACAATTTCATCACCTTCATTAATGTTGTTCATTCCATAAGAAGATGCTATAAGATTAAAGCCTTCTGTTGCATTTTTAGTAAAAATTATTTCTTTTGAAAATTCCGCATCAATGAATCTTCTAATCTTTTCTCTAGCGTCATCATAAGCCTTTGTTGCATCAATACTTAACTTATAAGCACCTCTATGAGGATTTGCATTACTTACTTTATAGTAGTTTTCAATAGCTTCTAAAACTTGAACAGGCTTTTGAGTTGTAGCACCACTATCTAAATAAACTAATCTTTCCCCATTTTGGTTGGCCCTCAAAACAGGGAAATCCTTCAAAAAATCTACATTATTCATTTTTAAGTCCCCTGTCTACTTCTTGTAATATTTCTTCTATAACGTCATTATCACCAATTGAATCTATTATTGGATTAAATGCAGCTCTAACAATTACAATCTTAGCTTCATCATAACTTAATCCTCTAGACATCAAATAAAATAATTTGTTTTCATCAATTCTTCCTGAAGATGCTGCATGTTCTCCTGAAACATCATCTTCTGCGCATAATAGCACTGGCATTGCTTTAGCTCTAGCTTCTTTTGAAAGGATCATACAATATTCATCTTCTGCACCAACACTTTTAGATGCACCAGTTTTAAAATCTAAAGTTCCTTTGAAAGCCTTTCTAGCTTTTCCTTGAAGTGCCCCTTTAACATTTATATTGGAATTACTTCTTTGACCTTTGTGAGTAACGATGTAATTAATATCTATAAGTTTATCTTTACTTCCCAAATATATAGAATTTATATTAGCAGCTGACTTATCACCAATCAAGTCTCCATGATAATTGTAAATACTATATTGTCCTCCTAGGTCTACTGATATAAAATCAACCTTTCCATCTTCTTCAATATCTGAAACATTAGAATCAAAATGAACGGTATTTTCATTTAAAAAATTCACTTTAGTTAATTTAATTTCACTATTCTTCTTTGAATATATAGTACAAATCCCATTATGATATCCATTTGAATCATCTAAAGACTTATATTTTACTATAATAGAAGCTTTTGAATTTTCTTCTCCAACAATTATTAAATTATCTACTAAAGAACTATTATCTTTATCAAAATTAAATTCTATAATTATTGGTTCATCAGTTTTTATATTTCTGCCTATTGTTATTAAGTAACCTTGGTTAAAATCTTCTTTACCCTGATTTATTAAATCTTCGCTGATTCCATATTGAAACTCTCTATATAAAGGTAATATTTTATCATTTTCTAACTTTTGAATATCAACGCCTTCTGATCCTTTGATTTCTACATTATCAAACTTTTTAATTTCTCCAATATTTAATTCCCCAAGGCTTATATCATTAATATTAACCCAGCTTTTAGTTCTTATTGGAGTTTTATTTAAATTATTAAATTGTATAGCCTTCATTTCTCTCACCTACCCTATGCTTCCTTCTAATTCTATGTTGATTAAATTGTTCATTTCTACTGCATATTCTAATGGTAATTCCTTTGATATAGGCTCTACAAAACCTCTTACTATCATAGATTTAGCTTCATCTTCACTTATTCCTCTAGTCATAAGGTAGAAAATTGAATCATCACTTATCTTACCTATTTTTGCTTCATGCCCAATTTCAACATCATCATTTAATAAATCAATTACTGGAATAGTATCTGATTTTGATTTATTATCTAACATCAGAGATTCACAGGATACCATAGATTTTGAATTATAGGCATTTGAATTTACCTTTAACACTCCTCTATAAGTAGCTTTTCCACCGTTTCTTGAAATTGATTTTGAGTTTATAGTAGAAGAAGTGTTTGGTGCAGCGTGTATAACCTTTGCTCCAGTATCTAAGTTTTGTCCTTTACCTGCAAAAGATACGCCTGTAAACTCTGCTCTTGCTCCTTCCCCCTTTAATATACTCATAGGATATAACATTGATATTTGTGAACCAAAAGAACCTGATACCCATTCTATTGTTCCATCCTTTTCAACAATTGCTCTCTTAGTGTTTAAGTTAAGCATATTCTTTGACCAGTTTTCTATTGTACTATATCTTAGTGTTGCGCCTTCTTTTACATAAAGTTCAACACAGCCTGCATGTAAATTTGTTACGCTATACTTTGGAGCTGAGCAGCCTTCAATAAAATGAAGTTTTGCTCCTTCATCTACAATAATTAGTGTATGTTCAAATTGTCCTGCTCCAGGTGAATTTAATCTGAAATAAGATTGAAGTGGTATGTCAACATTAACCCCTTTAGGAACATACACAAAAGATCCTCCTGACCAAACAGCTCCATGAAGTGCAACAAATTTATGATCATTAGGTGTAACACACTTCATAAAATATTCTTTAACTAAATCCTCATGTTCTCTTAACGCTGTTTCCATATCAGTATAAATTACGCCTTGTTTTACTAAATCTTCTTTTATACTGTGGTAAACTACTTCTGAGTCATACTGTGCTCCAACTCCAGCTAGTGATTTCTTTTCAGCTTCTGGAATTCCTAGTAAATCAAAAGTTTTCTTTATATCCTCAGGCACTTCATCCCAAGAACCAACTAAGCTGCTCTTTGGCCTTACATAGGTTACAATGTTATCCATATCTAACTCATCCAATGATGGTCCCCATGTTGGTAATTTCAATTTATTATATATTTCTAAAGATCTTAATCTAAAATCTCTCATCCATTTGGCTTCATTTTTTTCTTCTGAAATAGTTTCAATTATATCTTTTGTTAAGCCTTTTTCAGATTTAAAACTAAAGCTGTCTTCATTTTTAACATCATAGATTCCTCTATCCATTTCATCTATATAAGTCTTCTTTTTGTTTTCCATCTTATTTCACCACCTTTATATAGCTACATTTTCTTTAAAAGATTCATAACCCTTTTCTTCAATTTCATTAGCTAAACTTCCATCTCCGGTTTTAACTATTCTTCCATCTACTAATACATGAACATAATCAGGTTTTAAATTTTCTAATATTTTTGTATTATGAGTAATAATTAAAACTCCATTGTTTTCATTTGAGAACATTTTAATACCTTTAGAAACAATTCTTATAGCGTCAACATCAAGTCCAGAATCTGATTCATCTAAAATTGCTAACTTTGGATTTAAAGTTAACATTTGTAGTATTTCATTTTTCTTCTTTTCTCCACCTGAAAATCCTACATTTAAATATCTGCTTGCATAGCTTTCATCTATTTTTAATTCCTTCATATTGTTCTTTAAATCTAAGTCAAACTTAAAATGTTTTAGCACGTTTCCATCTGTAGTTCTTTTAGCATACTTTAAGAAATTCTCTACAGTTATTCCTGGAATTTCTTCTGGGTATTGAAATGATAAAAACAAACCTTTTTTAGCTCTTTCATCAGTCTTTAATTCATTTATGTTTTCCCCTTCGAATTCTATATCTCCACTCAATCTTTTATATTTAGGATTATTTAAAAGAGCATTGGCTAGAGTAGATTTGCCAGCTCCATTTGGTCCCATTATTACGTGAACTTCACCTTTATTTATTTCAAGATTTAATCCTTTTAAAATCTCTTTATCATCTGCTTCAATTCTTAAATCACACACTTTTAACAAACTCTTATCCATAACAATTCTCCTATCTAACTAATATTTAATTAACTATGTTTTTCACAGAACACCTGTCTAAACTCCATAAATGTAATTCTTATATATAATTTCTTTATATGTATAAATTTTAAAGTGCATTTTAAATACACCTTAATATTAGCACAGGTTTTTTTAATGTGCAATACAAATGCACATTTTATTTTTAACCAATTTACTTTTTTTTATTATAAGGTATAATAAAACTATAGAAGGGGTGTGAAAATTTGAACTTATCTAAGTTTTCAGATTATGCTTTTAGAATTTTAATATATTTAGCTAAGAATCAAGATAAAATATGCACTGTGGAAGAATTGGCATCTAACCTTGAAATATCTGAACATCATTTAAAGAAAATCGTTCATAGGCTAGGTAAAACTGAATATGTAATATCAACTAAAGGAAGAAATGGTGGCTTAAAACTTGGGTTGGAGCCTAAAGACATAAACCTTGGAAAAATATTAATAATTACAGAGGAAAGTATATCTATATCTGAATGTTTTTCAAGTGCAAAACATACTTGTTCCACTTCAAAATGTAAATTAAAAGCAATATTATCGTCATCTATTAATTCTTTTGTTGATGAATTTAGCAAATATACTTTAGAGGATATTTTATAGCAAGATAAAGTTTTTATACTTTATCTTGCTATAATTTTTTATTCAAATTCTATCATTAGAAAAATATTTTTTGTCTAAAGCCTTATCACAAAAACCATATACTTATAAAAAATCAAGAAAGTAATTAGGCTGTACTGATTTCTAAATTACATAAATCAGTATTTTTTATACACCCATTAAATGTATACTTATATAAAAATAAAGGTGTTACAGTCGCTTCCCACTATAACACCATTTACCTATGAATTGTATTTTTTCTCCAATTCTTCTAATATTAAAATATTATCTTTTTTTATGTGATTATTTATTTCTTCAAAGTCAATACATTCCTTATTTATACCTGTTAATGTGCCTGCATTTAATTCTCTTTTGGCAAATGTATATACAACTTTATCTTCTTTATCAATATGTCTCTCTAATAAATGCGTATAGGAGATAGCATTAGAAATTACGTCTAAAATAGCTTCTTCATCCCCATTTTTTAGATTTTTAAGTGCAGCTTGAAGTTCACTTATGTGTAGTCTTCCAAGATCATGCTCCACAAGCATACCATGCTTAACTATTTTTTCAGCAGTTGGGCCTATTTCTTCAACCATTCTATTAAAAAGCATTACTTCTTCTTTTTTATGATGATGAGAATCAGCAAAGTTTCTAATAAAACCTATCATAGAATTAAAATCATCATAACTTATTTTTTCACCTTTGTATAATCTAAAACAAGCTTTTCTTACAACGACCAACATTCTTTTTATATACTTATGTTCTTCCATCATTAAATCTATAGCATCCATATCTTTTCCTCCTATTACATATTTTCATTACAAATAAAAGTGATAAATTTAATCATCGTATAGCCAAAAATATGGCTAGGTACTCTATTATTCTTAAATTATTACCCCATAAAAATTCTTAATTATAAAAATCTTATTTCCTTCTTATCACCATTGTATTGTTGCCATCTTCAACATACTCGAAATCTGAATTAACTGCATTTACAAATTCTTTAACCCATAAACTTCTTAGCTTGTAGAAATAATTAACGTCACCTTCTTCTTTATTCCAAATATCACTATGAACGCATACTCTTCTCTTCCATTCAACCATATCTTCTTCTGCTTTAATTACTTCATTGACTCTATCACATGGCATTCCATCTAGGATATAGTCATTGATACTTTCAAAAATTTCACCTGCATTTGTAAGTTCCATTCCCTTTTCTTTAACTTCACTTGCAGCTTTAATTCCTTGGCTAGAATAAATCTCTTCTAATTTTGTAGTAACACCTTTATTATTATTTATAAGTTTTGTTGTCCACGCAGCCATTCTTCCCTCTGCTGAATGAATTTTTCCTTGTAACCATCCATGGATATTACTTGTGTCTATCATTTCTTCTAGTGGAAGATTCGGAGTTGGCTCACCATACTTTTCATTAATTTCTTTACGTAACTCTTCTACATTCAAACCATCTTCTTTTGCAAGGTTTATTATCTCACCTTCTAATTTTTCAAACCATAAAATCTTATTAAATAACCAATAATGTATCTTTCCTAAAAATAAACTCATATTTTTTCTCCTCCTATAGCAAAAGTATTTAACTAGAAAATAAAACCTTTATTATTTTTAAACTTAAAACAATTTAAAAATCCATACTTATTTACTTCAAATACTTATTTATATTATGTTTTATTTGTAAATTTATAATACCATATTATTTTATATTTTTACGTAACATATGATACAAATCCATAAAAAAGATATATAAGAAAATCCTATATTTTATCCTTTTTTATAGAAATATTTTTCATTTTATTTTAGAAGTCAATAAAAGAAGCAGTGGCTGTTTTTAACTTCCACTGCTTCCTATACCCTTATATTAACTTACCCTCTTATTTTCCCATAAATCTTATTTTTGTACTGGTTTCTTTATTATTCCTAATATTATTGCCCCAACTACTGCACCAATGATTATTGATGCTAAGTATTGAAGTGGATTAGTTACTATTGCAATAACGAATATTCCACCGTGAGGTGCTCTTAATGCACATCCAAATGCCATTGAAAGAGCTCCAGCAACTGCTGAACCAATTATACAAGATGGTAGTACTCTTATTGGATCTGCTGCTGCAAAAGGAATCGCACCTTCTGAAATAAATGATAATCCCATTATATAGTTTACAAGACCTGCTTGCCTATCTTTTTCAGTAAATTTATTTCTAAATACTGTAGTACATATTGCAATTGCAAGTGGTGGAACCATACCACCAGCCATAACAGCTGCCATTATATCAAAGTTTCCACTAGCAAGTGATGCTGTACCAAAAAGATAAGCTGCTTTGTTAACTGGACCACCCATATCAACTGACATCATACCACCTAAAACAATACCTAAAAGAATCTTACTTGTACCACCCATTGAGTTAAGTGCACCAGTGATACCTGTATTTATTGATCCCATTATTGGGTTTATGAATAACATTATAACACCGATTAAAAATGTTCCTAGTAAAGGATATAAAAATACTGGCTTTATACCTTCTAAACTGTTTGGTAAACCTGCAAATAACTTCTTAAGACCAACAACTAAATATCCAGCAATGAAACCTGCAAGTAATGCCCCTAAGAAACCACCAGAAACTGCTGGAACCTTTGGATCAAAAGCACTTGCAAAAGTAATACCGGCACTAGCTAAAGCACCGCCAACAAAACCTACTGAAAGAGCTGGTCTATCTCCAATACTCATTGCAATAAATCCAGCAAGAACTGGTAACATGAATCCAAATGCAGTACCACCAATCTTCATCAATACGGCTGCAATAGGTGTACCTGAACCAAAACCACTTGGATTAGCAGGATTGAATGTATCAAATAAGAATGCTAAAGCTATTAATATACCACCACCAATTACAAACGGTAACATATGTGATACACCATTCATAAGATGCTTGTAAATTTGGCGTCCAACAGATTCGTTTGAAACATCTTCGCTACTATCTGCTCCTCCAGCATGATGATATATTGGAGCATTTCCACTTATAGCTTCCTCAATTAATTGAGCTGACTTGTGTATTCCATCTGCAACCTTAGTTTTAATTACTCTCTTACCATCAAATCTAGCCATTTCTACATTTTTATCAGCTGCTATAATTATACATTCTGCATTTGCTATTTCTTCTTTTGTTAAAACGTTTTTAGCACCACCAGAACCATTTGTCTCAACTTTTATTGAGACTCCCATATCTTTCCCCTTACTTTCAAGACTTTCAGCTGCCATGTAAGTATGTGCAATCCCTGTTGGACATGCAGTTACTGCTAATACTCTATAACCACTTTTATTCATCTCTAATTCCCCCTTTACCTCTTCAGGAAACTTTTCCATTTCCTTCTTATCTATTAACCTTAAAAACTCCTCTTTATCAGAACAGTCGATTAAGCTTGTTCTAAATGCTTCATCCATTAATATAGTAGATAATCTTGCCAATACTTCTAAGTGTAAATTATCATTATTATCTGGTACAGCAATCATGAAGAAAAGATGTGCTGGTTGACCATCTAATGAATCATAATCAACACCCTTTTTACAAATTGCAGCTGCAAGAGATGCTTTCTTTACTGCACTTGTTTTTCCATGTGGAATTGCTATTCCATCCCCTATCCCAGTTGTGCTTAATTCTTCCCTGGCTAATATTGCTTTTTTATATTCTTCCTTATTATTTAAATTTCCCGTTTTATCCATTAAATCAACTAATTCATTTATACATTGTTCTTTTGTATTTGGATTAAAATTTAAGTTTATACCTTGTTTGTGTAATAAATCTACAATCCTCATTGTTAGCCTCCTAAAATTTAAATATATTTTTATGCTTTTGTAAAAATCATAATACTAGTTAAACTACTCTTGTTAAAACTTTATAATATAATAAGAGTCAACTCATACTAGAATAAATCCACCATTAAATTTGCTTTAATAGTTCATATACTTGTTCTTTTGTTGCCAATTCTTCTGAGAAAGCACTTGCACTTCCTGTAGCAATTCCCATCTTGAACGCTTCTTCTATATTTTTGTTTTTTAAATATCCGCATAAGAAACCAGCTACCATTGAATCTCCAGCCCCAACCGAATTTTTAAGTATTCCTTTTGGAACAGCTCTTTTTATAGGATCCCCATTTTCAGGTAGTAGAATTGCGCCATCCCCTGCCATTGAGATAAGAACATTTTTTGCTCCCATTTCTTGAAGTTTTCTACCATATTTAATTATGTCTTCATCATCTTTTAATTCTACATTAAACATTTCTGCAAGTTCATGATGATTTGGTTTTATCAAAAACGGTTTATATTTTAATACCTTTAATAGCAAATCTTTTGTTGCATCAACTATGAACTCTACTCCCTTATCCAATAAGCTGTTCATAATGCTTTCATATATATTATCCGGCACACTATTTGGTATACTCCCAGATAATATTAAATAATCACCTTTTGTTAGATGCAAAAGTTTTTCATGTAAGAGGTTTAACTCTTCATCAGTTATTGCTGGTCCAGATCCATTAATTTCTGTTTCTCCATCACTTTTAAGTTTCACGTTTATTCTAGAAAATCCACTTTTTAATTTTATAAAATCACAGTTTACACCATGGCTTTGTATTTGTCTTAGAATTTCATCTCCAGTAAACCCAGCAACATATCCAAGAGCTGTGTTAGCTACCCCTAGATTTTTAAGAACTATCGATACGTTAATTCCTTTACCACCCGCATAAATATTTTCTTCTTCAGTTCTATTTAGTGAATCAACTTTAAATGAATCAACTTTAACAATATAATCTAAAGAAGGATTAAGAGTTATTGTATTAATCATTTTTTACCACCTCTATTACATTAGTATCATAACTAATATTATTATCAATTTTTGTTGTTATTAATGTTGAATCTGCTATTGCTCCAAAAGTTATAAAACTAACTTTTTCTAATTTAGATTGATCTGCTAATACATATGATTCTCTGCACATTTTCATTGCTTGGGCTTTAACCATTGCTTCATTCACATCTGGAGTTGTATAACCACTCTCGTTACTTACTCCATTTACTCCAAAGAAACCTTTTGAGAAGTTATATTTTTTCAAATCTTCTACAACAGTACTTCCTACTATTGCCTCAGTTATAGCTTTAACTTCGCCTCCAACAATAAAAGTCTTAAAACCTCTTTCCAAAAGCTTTTTTGCATGAACTATTCCATTAGTTACAACTATTATTTCGTTGGCTTCAATAAAATCTATTAAGATCTCAGTTGTTGTTCCAGCATCCAAGTAGAGTATATCCCCATCTTCAATTAATGCAGCAGCGTGCTTTGCTATTTCAGATTTTTCATCTACATTCAAAGATTGTCTAACATTAACTTTATAATCGTGCTTGGATGTACTCTCCCCTATTGCAATTGCACCTCCATGAATTTTCTTTAAAAGTCCCTCACTATCAAGTGTATTTAGATCTCTTCTAATTGTAGATTCCGAAGCATCCAGTAATTTTACTAAATCAGTAACAGATACTATTCCTTTTACCTTCAACTCCTGAAGAATGATATTAAACCTTTCTTCTGTAAACATTATCATCACTCCTCTGATATAATCATAACTTATATTTCAATAAAAATCAACCATTTTATTTCAAAAAAAATCATTAATTTTCATATATATTGATTTTTATTGATTGTTTTTATTCGCATTTAAATATTTCATTCTTTTATTGACCGTTTCAAGTTATTTAACTTATACAATATTGGTTCTAAAAGTAATCCTTCTTTTGCTGGATAATCATAAGAACTGCTTTCCTTAATGCAATCTTCAACAAATTTGCACGATTTCTCAACACTCTTTTCTAATGAATTGTCATCCATAATTAATCCAATCAAAACCGATGTAAAAACATCTCCAGTTCCCGGATAAGACCTTTCTATCCTATCCCTAATTATTAATTTTAAAGAATCATTTTCTCCATTATATACACTTATCCCAATTTTCTTTTTATTTGCGACAGGTGCACTTGTGATTATTACGTTTTCACATCCAAAACTATATAATTTTCTAGAAAGCGCTAATAGCTTTTCTTCATTTACTTCATCTACGATCTTTTCATCACATAGAATACATGCTTCCGTAAAGTTAGGTGTAATGATATGCGAGTATCTTATTATCCTTTTTAAGCTATCTGAATATTCCTTATTAAAATTACTATAATATGAACCATTATCAGCGAAAATAGGATCGAGTACTACCAATGATTCATTCTTGTTTACAGATTCTAATAAAAGTAAAGTTTCTTCAATATTATTAGTACTTCCTAAGTATCCAACAAATATACTTTCAAAATTCATGTTCAATTCAAGATAGTGTTGAACCGCCTTACTTATATATCCATCCAATCTTTCTATGTTTGGTCTAAAACCTCCAGTATGACTTGTTAATATCATAGTAGGTATTGGACAAACCTCCACCCCCAAAGTTGATAGAATAGGAATTACATTGGTTAAAGCCGCTTTTCCTATTCCGCATAAATCATGTAAAACAGCTGCTCTTTTTATAGGCTTTATCATAGATTTCTCCTCTCTAAAACATTTTTACATTTAGTTTTTTAATTCTTCATCATATTCAATAGAAATACAACTTCTTTGTAAAAAATTATAGTATTAATACCTGAATCAGGCAAATTAATTACCATATAATTGTATTATATTTGAACTTTTACTGTTGTTTTTTATCATAGTTGTGTAATAATTTTAACTTTTAACAAAAAAAATGCTATATCCCTATCTATTAAAGGTTATATAGCACTTCACTGTTATTATCTATAAGAATTTCAATTCTTTTAACCTGTCAATTAAATTAATCTTGTTATCTTTCGCTACCTGCCTTATCTCTAGTTCAATGCCTTTCTCGTAAAGTTTCTTGAAACATTCTATATCTTGATTATTTACGGATATAGCACCAGTGATTTGTTTTTTTCCATCCTTATAGCACATTCCTCCAACATTTACAGATTTAATATCAACTCCACCTTCAATCATTCGAAGCACATCTGCTGGATTAGTAAACAAAAATAAAGTTTTAAAATTTTTATATTTAGGATCCTTATAAGCTTTGATAGCGGTTTCTATTGGTATTACATAAGCTTTAATTCCTTTTAATGCTACTTGAAGTAACAACTGTTTTCTCAAATCATCTTTAGCAACTTCATCACTACACGCCATAATTCTGTTACATCCACTTGCTTTTGACCATATGGTTGCAATCTGTCCATGTATTAATCTGTCATCAATTCTTACAAAGCTAATTTCCATGATTTCAAAACCCCTTCAAATTTTATACTATAAAATATTTTATATTAATTCTATATTTATCATGTACATTTAAACGCAGCTATCCCCAATGCTACATTTCATTTTTAAAATTTGTAATTATAATATCACAAAATGTGTTCATTTTCAATCACAACAATTCACTTTCCTTCAAACAAAATCGTGATAATCCCACTTAAAGCTCAAAATAAGATTTTCTTTATATTATTATTTATTAAAAAATTAAGCTATAATCATTTACTCTTATTTATGTTATGTTGAAATTGAGTTTCCGCATCCTAGCCTTAATTAATTATTTAACTTGCTAGAATTTTAAATATAGATTTATCTTTGAAGGATTTATACTTAACTTACTCAATTAAATTCATTATATTCAGTAAAATACAAATTATAATTTTTATAACAAAAATAGCATATTAAAGTAATTTTAATATGCTAAATTGTTTATATTTTTTACTCAAGTATACTTTCTTATGCTGAATTTTATAAAGTAACACCTTGTTTTAAAATAGCTAACTCTTTAAATTTATTAATTTCATTATTTACATATTTTCCATTAGCCACTTCAACCACATATTTTATAAATTCTTCTGTTACTTCACTCAAAGTCTTATCTTCAACTAAAGTTCCTGCATTAAAGTCCATCCAATGTGGCTTTAAATTGTATAATGGAGTATTTGTTGATATCTTCATTGTTGGAACAAATGTACCAAACGGTGTTCCTCTACCTGTTGTAAATAAAACCATATGACAACCAGCTGCCGCTAAAGCTGAGGCTGCAACTAAATCATTTCCTGGTCCACTTAAAAGATTTAATCCATTAGTTTTTAAAGTTTCACCATATTTTAATACACCTACAACTGTTGAATCTCCTGATTTTTGTGTACAGCCTAAAGATTTATCCTCTAATGTTGTAATTCCACCAGCTTTATTTCCTGGAGAAGGATTTTCATATATAGGCTGATTATAAGCCATGAAATATTCTTTGAAATCATTTATTAAATGTACAGTTTTATCAAAAGTTTCATTATCTTTAGCTCTATTCATAAGAATTGTTTCAGCACCAAACATCTCAGGAACTTCTGTAAGTATTGTTGTTCCACCTTGTGCAACTAAGAAATCTGAAAAACTACCCACAAGAGGATTTGCAGTTATTCCTGAGAATCCATCTGAACCACCGCACTTCAATCCAACTTTTAAATTTGATAGAGATACTGATTCTCTCTTATCATCTTTCATATTTTCATAAAGCTCACGTAATATCTTTGCACCCTCTTCTATTTCGTTAGAAACTTCCTGTGATACTAGAAATTTAATTCTAGTTGAATCATATTCTCCCAATGACTCAATAAATTCAGCCATTGTATTATTTTCGCAACCAAGTCCAAGTACTAACACGCCTCCAGCATTAGGATGCTTTACTAAATTTCCAAGCATAGTTCTTGTATTTGCATGATCATCTCCCAATTGAGAACATCCATAATTATGTTTAAAAATTTCAACACTATCGATCCCAACAGGTTTTACATCTTCTTTGAATTTTTCGATTATTCTTTCACCAATTCCATTAACGCACCCAACAGTTGGCACTATCCAAAGTTCATTTCTTATACCGACATTGCCATTTGCTCTTTTATATCCATCAAAAGTAAGATTTCTATTTTCTATAGAAACTTGTTTTAGCTGTTGATTAAAATTATATTCCATAATTCCATCTAAATTTGTTTTAATATTATGTGTGTGAATCCATTCTCCTATTGATATATCTTTAATAGCATGTCCTATTGGATATCCATACTTTATTACATTGTCGTTAACCTTAAAGTCTGATATAGCTACTTTGTGGCCTCTCTTTATATCTTCTTTTATCTCTATTTTTTTATTTTCAACTTCTATAATTTCACTTTTAGACAAATCTCTAAGTGCTACTACAACATTGTCTTTTTCATTTATTTTTATAATTTCTTTCATTGCTCTCTACCTACTTCCATTAAATTATTGTTCACAACTTTAAATTTAACAGCCATATGAATATTCTATAATAATAATTTATAATCTTATTTCTAAATAACTTCTTTTATAGCTTCCTTCATTCCTACTTTTTCTATTATTTCTAAATATCTTGAAACTTCATCAGCTAGATTAGGAATTTCATTCAAATTGCTTCCCCAATTCTTTTCATATGCAAGAACAGAAGTTACAATTTTGTTTAGGCCTTCTTTTGTTCCATCATATTTTCCCCATAATTCCTTGAATAATTCTAATATATCCTCATCATCAACTAGTTGAATATCTTCGTCTCCTCTTTTTCCTTTGTAGAATTCTATTAAAGATGCAAGGGAGAATACTAATTTCTTAGGAAGCGTACCTTTTCTCTTTAGATATTCAGTCAAACTTGGTAAATTTCTTGTTTTGTATTTAGATAATGAATTTAATGCTATGCTCATTAGATAGTGCTTTACATATGGATTTTGGAATCTTTCTATAATCGCATCTGCAAATTCCACTAATTCTTCGTGAGGCAAATCTAAAGTTTCTATAATTTCATCATATATTACATCATGGACGTATCTTCCTATAACCTCATGATCAACAGCTTCTCCTACAGTTTCTAAACCATAAAGGTATGCTACTGGAACCATTGCTGTATGAGGCCCATTTAAAATTCTAACTTTTCTTGTTCTATATGGTGTCATATCATCTACAACTTTTACATTAAGTCCAGCTTTTTCTATTGGTAATTCATCTTTTATAGACTGAGGCCCTTCAATTACCCATAGGTGGAATATTTCCCCTACATCTACTAAATTATCATCATATCCAAGTTCTTCTCTAACTTCATCAATTGTATCTCTTGGATATCCTGGAACTATTCTATCAACTAAACTACAGCAAAAAGTATTAGCATCATTTATCCAATTCACAAAATCTTGTCCTAAATTCCACATTTCTGCATATCTTAATACTATTTCTTTAAGTTTTTCACCATTTCTATCAATAAGCTCACATGGAATTATAATAAAACCTTTACTATTGTCACCATTAAACACCATAAATCTACGGAACAAAAATGCGGTTAACTTACCCGGAAAACTTTTTTGACATCCTTCATTTAACTTATCATTCTCATCAAAAGCGATTCCTGCTTCTGTTGTATTTGACACTATGAACCTTAATTCTGGATTTTCTGCAACTCTTAAATATTCATTATAATCTGTATATGGATTAATTCCTCTACTTATACTATTGATTATTTTATGTGTTTTTATAGCTCTTTTTCCTTGAACTCCTTGAAGATAAAGTGTAAACAAGCCATTTTGTTCATTTAGCATATTAACTAGTCCACCTTCTTGAGGCTGAACGACTACGACACTTCCATTGAAACCTGCTTCTTCATTCATTTTGTCAATTTGCCAATCAACAAATGCTCTTAGGAAATTTCCTTCCCCAAATTGTAGCACTTTTTCAGGGTAAGTCTTAAATTCTTTATATATTTTCTTATTTAATTTCATTAGTTATTCCTCCTAAGTTTTTTCATTAAAAATATCTTAAACTAATTTCAATGGACAATTAACAATGCAAATGCTATCATTTTAATATTTCATATCTCTTCAATTACCAATATCAACTTTTATATATACATTGTTAAAGATAAGTAAAAGTTTATTTTAAATATTATTTGAAGTTTATAATTTAGAGATAGAATACACTTAAAATTTAATTATCAAAATAATCCTCTTTACTTATCCTTAAATGTAATTAAAATTTTATATGAAGAAAATACTTTTAATAGCGCTAACATTTTCAATTGTTAGAAATATAGTAATATCTGTTTCAGAAAACTCTATCTTTCAACACCTTGTCTCTTTCCTATGAATTCCATCAGTTGATCATAATATGGATAACCTTCCATATCTCCTTGTACCAATGTTGCCATAGCTCCAACACCGTTAGCATATTGTCCAATTTCGTTTAGTGATAATTTTTCTAAATATCCAGCTAAAAATCCAGCTGCAAAACCATCGCCTGCCCCAGCTGTATCTTGAATTAAATCTGATACATTATATCCTGCGACCTTGACTCCTTCTTTTTTATCTTTTATATAGCAGCCTTCTGACCCTAATTTTACTGCGACTATTTTCGCTTCCTTATTTAAGAAAAAATCTGCCACATCATCTTTATTAGTTAATCCTAATAAAAGTTCCGCTTCATCTAATCCAGGCATTACAATATCTGCCTTACTAGCAATATCCACCAAGATCTTTCTAGCTTCATCAACCGTCCACAATTTAAGCCTGATATTAGGATCGAATGATACTAATATCTTGTTTTCTTTAGCTATTTCTATTGCTCTGTATACTGCTCTTCTACAACTTTCCGATAAAGCTGGCGTTATACCTGTAATATGAAGAATTTTAGCTTGCTTAATATATTCTTCATCAATATCCTCTGGCGATAAGCTACTAGCAGCAGAATTCTTTCTATAATAATATACATTCGGATTGCTTCGTTGATAACGTTCCTTAAAAAGCAATCCTGTAGGCCTTTCTTTATCAATTATTACTCTTGATGTATCTACTCCCTCTGCTTTTATAGAACTTATAACAAATCTTCCGAATTCATCATCCGAAACTTTTGAGAACCAGCCCGCACTATGATTTAATTTTGCCAGGGCAGTAGCGACATTTGATTCGGCACCACCGAGTGACTTGGAAAAAGTATGAACATGTCTCAAAGGGCCATTAATATTAGGGCTAAATACGACCATTGATTCTCCAAAAGTTAAAACATCCATTTTAGATTCTCTCCTTCGCTTTTCTGTATGCATCCATAAATTCTTTAGCAGTCCTTTGAACTAGATCATAATCGCCTGTTTTTGCACCTTTAGTTAAATCTCCTCCTGTTCCTACTACGAAGGCTCCTGCTTCTATCCACTCATGTAAGTTAGCTATACTAACACCACCTGTTGGCATAAAGTCCCCTTGAGGAAGCGGCCCCTTAAATGATTTAATTACTGAAGGCCCATACAGATTGGCTGGGAATATTTTAACCACATCAACACCATACTCAAAAGCTGTAATAGCATCCTTAACAGTCATTACTCCTGGCATAACCAGAATTTTATACCTATTACAAAGCTTTAAAGTATCAATATCTAAACTTGGGCTTACAATAAATTGTGCCCCTGCTAAAATACAAGCTCTTGCCGTTTCACTGTCTAATACAGTTCCTGCCCCAACAATTACATCGGTATCCTTATATTTTTCAGCAACTTCTTTAATAACTTCAACTGGATTTGGAACGGTCATTGTAAGTTCCATCACTTTTATTCCGCCTTTTGAAACAGCATCTACAATTTTAAGAGCTTCTTCTTTTGAGTCTCCCCTCACAACTGCGACAACACCTGCTTCTTTTATATTTTTTAAAACTTCTTCTCTTCTCATATTACACCTCAAATTCTTTCTTAATTAATATCTTCATAATGAATATATATACAGGTTTTAGATAATAAAATTATTCTTTAGAATATCCATTAGTTTAAAATTCATAGTCTTTCAAACTAATTTTTCAGAATATATATTATAATTTCAAACATTTATTTTTTAACAAATCTATTTTGTGCTATCACTATTAATTAAATACACAGTTCTTAAAATGGTTAACTTAAAATATGATTAATAAATTATAGTATGAAAATTATAGGTTTGAAGAATTCTATATTATGTATTTTTGTATTTTTAAGAACTGTGTTATATATTAAATAAGTTTATAGCTTATTTATATATCAAAACATTTTTTCTTTGATTATCACATCTAAAATATTTATAAATATTTTAGACGTGATAAATAACTTTCGTTCACGTTAACAATTAGAGGTCGAGCAATTGTTAACGTGAACAATTTTAGTTAAAAATTATTTAAGTTATATTTATATTATAATATCAAACAAAAAAATATGCAATACTTTTTTGTGAACGTTAACAGTTTTTTACAAGTATATATTTTTTATTTACTAAATATAAAAGCATAAAACACTATCAACTCTCAAAATACAAAGCTGATAGTGCCTTATTCTTCTTAGCTAAACAATAATGATTTATTTATAACATTATTATTCTAAAATTCCTTTTTCCCATTTTCCTTCTTGTAAGTCTTGAGCAACTTTTCTGTACTTGTCATCTGGTAAGTTGTGTAATATACCTACCACAAGAGCAGCTAAAGCTAAAGCTACTGCTGGATACAATGTCATTGCTCCCTTAATTCCTAGTAATGTTTCTGCACTTTGTTGTGCGTTTGCAACATACCCAGTCATACCTAATACTGCTGCACTAACAAGGGCTGCCATAGATTGTGCAATTTTTCTTGAAAAGTTAAATGCAGCATAAGTTACACCTTCTTTTCTTATTCCAGTATGCCAATGTCCATAGTCAATTGCATCCGTTACGAATGCCCAAGTAACTCCATTTGGAATAGCTAAAGCTACATATCCTATTGTAACAAGAACTGTGAAAGTAGTAGCATTTGTTGGTATTATAAAGTTTAATCCATTAGCAACAATTCCAATCAATAGTCCTGCAATCGCAGTTTTCTTTTTACCAAAATGTTTTACTAAGAACGGAATAGCGAATATACCTATTACAGAACATCCAATCATTATACCATTAACCTTAGGTTGAAGTTTAATATCCCCTAAGTTATATTGGCAGAAGAAAATCATCATTTGGTTGTTAGTATTCATAGCTGATATTGTAAATAATTGCATAAGAATTAAGCATAACAATGGTCTATTTGTAAATACAACTTTAAAATAATCTTTAGCAGATGCTTTTTCTGATTTACCTTCTCTGTTAACTACAACGTGTTCTTTTGTGTTAGCAAAACAGATAAAGAATGAAACAACTCCTATAACAGCCATAACTGCGGCCGCAACTGGATAACCAACTTTTTTGTCACTAAACATCATAAGAATAGGTACAAAAGCTACTCCAGTTATTAATTGCGCTCCTAATGAACCAGCCTGTCTAAATGTAGCCAGCTGACTTCTATCCTCTACATCTCTTGTCATAACTGATGCCAATGATCCATAAGGAACATTAGTGAATGAGTATACAAGACCCCAAATCATATATGTTGCATAACCATATATAATTTTAGATGAAAGTGGCATCTCAGGCATAGTAAAGGTAATAATTGTAAGTAGTGCAAGAATTATACTTGAAATCATCATTACAGGTCTAAACTTTCCTGATTTACCTGCTTTTCTACTATCTATCAGCGATCCTGCTAATGGATCCATGAATGCATCGAATATCTTTGTAAATGCAAATATACCACCAACTGCTCCAGCACTAATTCCACATGTATCTATAAAAAACTTTGTAAGATATGATTGACCTAAGTCAAACATGAATCCATTACCAAAATCTCCAAAACCATAAGAAATTTTTTCTCTTAAACTTAATTTAACGTTTCCATTATTAGCATTAGTTGATGCGTTTTTGTCAACAGAATTTAACATTCTTTTTCCTCCGTATCTTTAATTTAGTTAATTTTTATTCATTAATTCAATACTATAAATTATCTTTTATTTTACAAATTAGGTTTTGGTATTCATCATCGCTTAAATATACTTTTTGTGGATTCATCTCAAAAGTTTTCCCCCAAGATGGACCTCCTTCATATTTAGGTACAATATGAATATGAAGATGTTTCATCGTATCAGCAAATGCTCCATAATTTACTTTATCAGGGTTAAACGCTTTATGGATTGCTTTAGCTACCTTTCTAGCATCATTTATGAAAGCTGCAGCTTCCTCTTCAGTCAAATCCCCTATTTCACTTTTATGTTCCTTATAAACAACATTACATCTTCCACTATAAGTTTGTTCCTTAAACAAATATACTGTTGATACATCCAAATCACAAATCTTAATCATTAAAGAATCTAAATCTTGATTCTGTGAACAATAAAAACAATTTTCATCAAAACTCATTTATTTACCTCCTTATTATTCATATTTTATATATATTTATTTATCATGCAATTAAGAAAATTTAATTGCATGATAATAAATTTCATTATAGGACTTCTTTGACAGCGTCTTTCATTCCTACTTTTTCAATTATTTCTAGGTATCTTGAAACTTCATCAGTTAAATTAGGAATTTCATTTAAATTGCTTCCCCAATTCTTTTCATATGCAAGAACAGAAGTTACAATTTTGTTTAGCCCTTCTTTTGTCCCATCATGTTTTCCCCATAATTCCTTAAATAATTCTAATATATCTTCATCATCTGCTAATTGAATATCTTCTTCTCCTCTTTTTCCTTTATAGAATTCTATTAAGGATGCAAGTGAGAATACTAATTTCTTAGGAAGCGCACCTTTTCTCTTTAGATATTCAGTCAAACTTGGTAAATCTCTTGTTTTGTATTTAGATAATGAATTTAATGCTATACTCATCAAATAGTGCTTTACATATGGATTTTGGAATCTTTCTATAATCGCATCTGCAAATTCAACTAATTCTTCGTGAGGTAAATCTAAAGTTTCTATGATTTCATCATATATTACATCATGGACATATTTTCCTATAACCTCATGATCAACAGATTCTCCTACAGTTTCTAATCCATAAAGATATGCTACTGGAACCATTGCTGTATGAGGGCCATTTAAAATTCTAACTTTTCTTGTTCTATATGGTGTCATATCATCTACAACTTTTACATTAAGTCCAGCTTTTTCTATTGGTAATTCATCTTTTATAGACTGAGGCCCTTCAATTACCCATAGGTGGAATATTTCCCCTACATCTACTAAATTATCATCATATCCAAGTTCTTCTCTAACTTCATCAATTGTATCTCTTGGATATCCTGGAACTATTCTATCAACTAAACTACAGCAAAAAGTATTAGCATCATTTATCCAATTCACAAAATCTTGTCCTAAATTCCACATTTCTGCATATCTTAATACTATTTCTTTAAGTTTTTCACCATTTCTATCAATAAGCTCACATGGAATTATAATAAATCCCTTACTGTCATCTCCATTAAATGCATTAAATCTGTGATATAAAAATGCTGTTAGCTTACCTGGATAACTTTTTTGACATCCTCCATTTAAAGTATCGTTTTCATCAAATGCAATTCCTGCCTCTGTTGTATTTGACACTATAAATCTTAAATCTGGATTTTCTGCAACTTTTAAATATTCATTATAGTCTCTGTAAGGATTAATTCCCCTACTTATACTATTGATTACTTTATGAGTTTTTGATGCTTGCCCATTTTGGACCCCTTGTAAATATAAAGTGTATAAACAATCTTGATCATTAAGCATGTCCACAAGACCATTCTCTAATGGCTGAACGACTACAACACTTCCGTTGAAATCTGCTTCATCATTCATTTTGTCTATTTGCCAATCAACAAAAGCTCTCAAAAAATTACCTTCGCCAAATTGCAATACTTTTTCTGGATATGTTTTAAATTCTTTATATAATTTCTTATTTAATTTCACAGCTATTCCTCCTAAATCTTCACTTCATCTGCATCTTTGTATTTATTGTATGAAAATAAGCATCTCACTTATTTTCATACATAAAAGATTACATATTAAAGTATTTGTCTGCGTTATTATAACTAATGTCAGCTACAATTTGTCCTAAATGTTCAATGTCGTTAGGTAACTCGCCATTTTCTACCCATTCTCCAATTACGTTGCAAAGTATTCTTCTAAAATATTCATGTCTTGTGTAAGATAAAAAGCTTCTAGAGTCTGTTAACATTCCAACAAATGTGCTTAGCATACCTAAATTAGCTAAAGTTCTAATTTGATCTTGCATACCAATCTTATGATCATTAAACCACCAAGCTGATCCAAATTGTATTTTGCCCTTAATTCCGTCTCCTTGGAAGCATCCAAGTAATGTTCCTATTGTAGAATTATCATTTGGATTTAAACTATATATAATAGTCTTAGGTAAAGCTTTTTCACTATTTAATGCATCTAATAGCCTTGACAGTGGAATTGCAACTTCTGTATCATTAAGTGAATCAAATCCTGTATCAGGTCCCAATTTTTCGAACATTACTTTGTTATTATCTCTAACGCAATTCATGTGAAATTGCATTACCCATCCTAGATCGTGATATAATTTTCCAAAGAACTTTAATATATATACTCTTAATTTATTTTCATCTTCAAAAGATACTTGTCCATTTTTAAGTGCATTTGCAAAAATTTCTCTAACTTCTTCTAACGAAGCATTTCCTACTGGAACAAAATCCAATGCATTATCTGATACTCTACATCCAGCTTCATGAAAATATTCCACTCTCTTTTTTAATGCTTCTAAATATTCATCAAAGTTTGAAATTTTAGAACCAACTACTTCTTCTAGTTTGTTAAACCAATCTTCAAATGTTTCTTTATTAACTCCTAGAGCCTTATCAGGTCTAAAAGCTGGTAATACTTTCACATCAAAGCTTTTATCTTCTTTTATTGCTAAATGATATTCTAATGAATCTATAGGATCATCTGTTGTACATATAACTTTTACATTTGATTTCTTTATAAGATTTCTTACTGTAAAATCATCGCTATTTAACAGCTTATTAACTTTTTCCCAAATAGCAGGTGCACTTTTTTCATTTAAAACTTCATCTATTCCAAAGAATCTCTTAAGTTCTAAGTGTGTCCAATGATAAAGTGGATTTCCGATAGCAAATGATATAGTCTTTGCCCAAGCTAAGAACTTTTCATAATCACTTCCATCTCCTGTAATATATTTTTCATCTATGCCCAAAGTTCTCATCTGTCTCCATTTATAATGATCACCATAAAGCCATACTTGAGTTATATTTTCAAACTTTTTGTCTTCTAATATTTCCTTCGGATTAATGTGGCAATGATAATCAATAATTGGCATTTTTTCTGAATAATTATGATATAATTTTTCAGATACTTCGTTGCTTAATAAAAAATTTTCATCCATAAACTTTTTCATATCAAAATCCTCTTTTCTTTTTTGTTCACGTGAACAAAAATACGTGCAAATCCCTGTTCACGTGAACATTTTCTTGTATCTACTTGATAACTTTATTATAATATCATATTTCAAATAACGCAACACTTTTTTGTGAACGTTAACAACTTTTTTTAATAATTAGTGCTTAAATTCACTAATTATTAAAATCCATTATTAAAGTTTTTTTACTGATTTTCTTACCACAAGCTGAGATTGTATATAAACTTTTTCTTTATCTACTTCTTTATTCTTTATAAGATTTAATAAGTTTCTTCCGCCATATTCGCTCATCGCCAAAGAATCCTTCCTTACACTTGTCAACGGAGGAGTTACATAGTTACAGAAGTTGCTATCATCAAACCCTATAATTGAGATATCTTCTGGAACTTTTAACCCAGCTTCAAATATTGCTTTCATAGCACCCACCCCAATATCATCATTAGCGCAAAATACTGCTGTTGGAACATTCTCTAATTTAAGTAACTTTTTCATATTTTCATATCCACTTTTCAGATCATATCTACCACTTAAAATATATTCCTCATTAATTGGAATATTATTATCCTCCAACGCTCTTATATATCCTCTTTTTCTATATACTGTTGATTCAAATTCCTTATTTCCTTGCAATAATGCTATTTTTCTATGATCGTTCTCTATAAAATAAGTAACTGCATCGTAAACTCCTTTTGTATCATCTGACATTATGTTTACTAATCCTTCATTTTCAATGTATCTATTTATAACTACAGTTGGTATATTTTTTTCTAGAATAGTCTGTATGAATTCATCATCATTTTTACTTTGACTTACAACAATTATTCCATCAAAATTTCTGTTATCAATTAAATGGGAGTATTGATAATCATCTATACCTCTTACAACTAAATTATATTCTTTATCTATGACATTATTGACTCCTCTTATAATTTCGTGAAAGAATGTATCTGATGTTCCTTCGCTAATCGATGAAAAAAATACACCTATAACGTATGATTTTAATAAAACAAGACTCTTAGCACTATAATTTGGTACATAATTCAATTCTTTTGCTAAAGCTATAATTTTAACCTTGGTTTCTTCATTAATATACGGACTATTATTAAGTGCTCTAGACACTGTTGTATGAGAAACATTAGCTAATTTTGCAATATCCTTTATAGTGACACTCATATTTTCTTTACACTCCTTATTAAGTAAACTTTTTTCACCATCTACGATAATCACAGTATATAAAAAAGCTTAATCTACTTCTAATAATATTTTAATAATTAAAATTCATTTTTGCAACCTATACGATTTTAATTGTTTTTCCTTAATTTATCAATGTTATATTTAATTTTTATTATTTAGTTGTTTTCACAGTAATCTTCAATGGTTTGAGCAACTATTTTGGCTTGCACTACTGCTTCTACTACAGTTTTAGCACCAGTAACAACATCACCTGACGCGAATGTACCTTTTTTAGTTGTATTTCCTTTATCATCTGTTATTAATAATCCCCATTTATTGGTATCTAATTTTGTTGTATTTGAAACTATATTAGTTCTAGGGGTTTGACTTACAGCTACAATTATTGAATCACATTTGAAAAATTCTTCTTTTTCTTCAATAAGTTTGTTTTGAACTTTTCCATCTGACTCTACTACATTCTCAGTATTAACTAACTTTACTCCCTCTTCTGTTATTTCTAATGGCGATTTAAATAATTCAAAATTAATTTTATCTTCCTTAGCTTCTTTTATCTCCTGCTTTGTTGCAGACATTTGATCAAAACCTTTTCTATATATTATTGTAACATCCTCAACTCCATTTCTTTTTGCACTTCTTGCGGCATCCATGGCTACATTACCAGCTCCGATAACAGCTACTTTATTACCTAGCTTATAGTTCTCTGGTGATTTTAAATAATCAATAGCAAAATGTACATTTCCTAAAGTTTCACCTTTAATATTTAATGTTTTTGGATTCCATACTCCGGTACCAATAAACACTGCTTTATAACCATCTTCAAATAGTCTATCTAATGTTATTACAGGACCAATAAGAGTATTAGGCCTAACTTTTACACCAAGTTCTATTAATCTTTCTTCAATGGAATCTACTAATTTTTTTGGAAGTCTATATTCTGGTATTCCATACCTTAGTACTCCACCTATCTTCTCGTGCGCATCAAAAATAGTAATATTATATCCTTTCCTAGCTAGTATAAATGCAATAGTAATTCCTGCTGGACCACCACCAATTATAGCAATTCTGTCTTTCTTTTTAGAAACAGCTTTAAACCTAGTTTCTTCTATGTATCTTTGAGATATTTCCTGCTCTATATCATGAAATCGTATTGGTTCCCCTTTAATCCCTCTTATACAATTTCCTTTGCATTGGTCTTCATGAATACATACTAATGAACATACTGCTGAAAGCGGATTATTTTCAAATAATATTTCTCCTGCTTCTTCAATTTTTCCTTCCTTATACATATTTATAATATCAGGTATAGGTGTTTCTACTGGGCAATTAGACTTACAAGCTGGTTTCTTACATAGCAAGCATCTATTTGCTTCGCCAATCAAATTATTATTATTTATCATATTTGTCTTCCTCCTTATCATCATTTGTATATAAAGTATACTAACTTAATTTAGTATTTATTTCAATAATATATATCAAAAAATATGCTATACTTTTTATAATAAAATATAGCATATTTTATTGACTCTGTCCTTATATTTCTTTATATTACATAAAGTTTTGTTCAAACATAAATTTATAGTTATTCTATTATTTTTTATATAAATATAGGATTCCATTTTTAGGGCTGTATATTAACTTGCCCGTAAAGCTCCTCTTCTTCAATTCTTTCTGAAGACTATACATAAAAAAACCATGCGTAACAATTAAAATGTTTTCTGTACCTTCTTTTCTCGCCTCATTTAATAATAAATCAACAAACTTCTCAGCTTTCTCTCTTGTAATAATCTTATTTTCTTGTTGAGATTTATGGTTGAAATACCACGCTATTCTTCCACTAATCGCCCAAAACCAATACGGAAGCTTTAAATTACTTTTAAATATTGGATCAATGATAGTTTCTCTAATTAGATCATTTTGAATTATATCATCCTTATATACATGTTGTGCTGTCGTTATTGCTCTTATAAGCGTACTAGAATAACATTTATCCCAATTTATCCCCATAAGCTCTACATCTTTTCTAATCACACCACTTATATTGTAATTTCCTTCCCAATTTTTAAATTCTTTTGATGTCATAAAAAAACTTTTACGGTAATCAACTTTAAAATGTCTGATAAGACCAACATTCATAAAAATCCCTCTTGTCTTTTATTATTCATATAAGAACTATAATGATTAGGCATTAATCTGCTTAATAATTTCAATTAACATATTAACCCTATTAAAAGGAGTAATGAAATATAATCCATCTGCAATACCTTTTAGTTTCTTTCCTATTTCCACAGTAATTTTTACACCGATTTCTTGTGCCTCTTCTTTGCTCATATTTTCTGAAAACATTTGTACATATTTATCTGGTATAGTTACTCCAGGAAGCTCATTATTTAAAAACATTGCGTTTCTATAACTTACAACGGGAAGTAATCCCGCTAAAATCTTTACATTAGTCCTCTCTTTAATCATTTTCAAGAACTCTATAGCATTGTCATCATAGATAGGTTGCGTTAAAAAAAACTTTGCACCTTTTTCTATCTTCTTCATCATTCTATTATATTCTACTTCTTTATTTAAAACATTCAAATTCAAAGCACCACCTACATAAATACTATCTTCTTTGAATATTTCTTCATTCATGCTTTCTATTAATTCTATTAGCCTAAATGAATTTAAATTAAATACGCTTTTTGTTTCAACTTTACTAGCATCAGATATAGGGTCACCAGTAATTGCAAGGATATTTCTTATATTTTCAATATGAGATCCTATCAGACTTGACCTTATTGCATTAGTATTTTTATCTCTACAACAAACATGAGGCATAGCTTCAATTCCTATTTCTCTCTTGATTTTAGATGATATAATAGTTGAATCTGCCCTAACCTTCGACATTGGTGAATCCGGAACTGTTACTAAATCAATATTGTTTTCTTTACATATCTTAGCTCCATCTATAATTCTTGATATATCGGTATCAATTGGTGCCGATAATTCTATAGCTACAACAAACTCACCATTTTCGAGCTTATCTTTAAAAGTATTCTTAGCCTTTTTCTCAAAACTTTTAACTTTTGGCTCAGCTTTAGCATTAGCATTGACTACTTTAGAATTCTCATTAACTATTTGGGTTAGTTGTTTAATGTAGCTTGGATTTGTTCCACAGCATCCTCCTATAATAGAAACTCCAAAAGACCTTATTTCATTAACTTTTTTTGCAAAATATACTGGATTGTTTGGATAAACTGTTCTTTCGTGAATTATCTCTGGATAACCTGCATTAGGCAGCACCGAAACAATTTCATTTTCTATATTAATTTTTTTAACCATTTCCAATATATGTGCTGGGCCAGAACCACAATTAAACCCAAATGCATCTATATATTTTGTATTTCGCACTTCTTTAATCAATTTAGCTGCACTTAACCCATCTCTTGTAAATCCATCTGGCTTAACAGCAAACTGAGTAAGTATGAAACTATCTATATTCTTGTACTTAATATACTCGCTTATTTTTTTCAGGCAATTATAGTTGCTAAAAGTTTCGAATATAAAAATATCTATACCATTTTTTAAAAAGCAATCTACTATGTATTTATATTCTTCTAAAACTTCATTGCTAAATTCATCTAAATTATCTGTTTTAATAGGTCCAATACTTGCACCTATTAAAACAGAAGTATTTCTTGTTACTTCTTTAGCTAAGTTTATTCCTGACTTAATTATGTCCATTAATGTTTCTAACGATACTCCAAGATCATATGTATTAGCAGAAAAAGTATTTGTTCTAATTAGTTTAGCCCCTGCTTCAATATACTCTTTATGTATTCTTTTTATAGTTTCTTTATCATTTAAGTTACCAAATTCACAATAGGATACATCATTACCTGTTACTTCTGAATAATATGTTCCCATTGCTCCATCACATATTAGTATATCATTTTTTAATAGCTCTTTTATCATTTTTAATCTCCCCAAATCCTTGTTAATAATGCTTACTAGTAAGTATACTATAATTTTTTATTCTAGTCCTCTTTTTTAATACGATTTTCCTATTGATAAATTTATTTTTCAGCCAAATTGCATGTAAAAATAAAGAGTAGATCTATCTTTGATACTATGCATCTAGATAAATCTACTCTTAAATAACTCATTAATTTTTAACAGTCTTATTAGCTGTATTCTCGTCAGTTTTTGGTACTTGTATAGTCTTATTAGGATCTTCCTGAATTTTTCCTGACGTAGGATTATTTACAATAGTTCCGTTATCTGGACCTATATTAATAGTATTGTCATCCTTTGTAGGACTTGTCACTGGTGTATTTCCCTTGTTATCATTCTCATTTTGTGCAGGAACCTCTGGTTGTAAATTTAACACACCATCATCCTTTTGTTCTTTTTTAGGGTTATCTGTAGCTTTCCCCGAATCCACATTAGGTAATGAATTGTCAGCTGCTCCATTTATTACAGGCTTATCTACAGTTGTTTTTTCAGGTTTTGCATCTGAATTTGAATTAGTAGCTGGAGTAACGACATCACTATTTTTTTCATCTTTTGCATCCCACTGAGTTACATTTTCTTTATCTTTTATGCTTGCAGTAATTTCTTTTACTGGTGCTACATCTATTTTATTCTTTGTACTCTCATCTACCACTAGAGATGCTTCATATCTTCCTAAGCTTATTCCTTTTGTCTTAGCTTCATCAACATCTTCCTTATCACCTTTAACATAAGTAACTTTTTCTGTATTAAAGGTAGATTGAATAACATCCTTTATATCTTTCTCATAAGCACTGTTATCTTCATTTTTTATAAATGCAAATCCAACCAATACTTCCCTATTAGTATCTAAATATTTTTTCTCTATAAGTTTTTCCTTTATTTTTTGTATTCCTTCATCAAGAGATATACCTTTAACATCTGTAAAATCTATATTCTTTCCATCATTGTTTACACCTTCAACTCTAATAATCTTCAATTTATTATCAGCTTCTATTTGTATACTAGGATTAATATCTAAACTAACAACTGCATATGCTGTATCAGATTTCATAGTATGAAAGAAGGTGAATACTATTAAAAACAACGCTGCAATTGCTCCAATTGACTTAATAAAGTTATTATACCTATAAGTCCCACTATTACTAGCCTTAATGAGATCATCTTCAAAATAAAATATTTTTTGCCCTATTTTCATATCTTTCTTAGGTTCAATCTTTTCCATTATGCCATTATCATTTAAAGCTATAGCATAACTTTTTTTAATTTCCATTATTATTCCCCTATTCATTCTTTTCACCTACTTTCTGATCCAATTTTTTAAAGCACTGAGATTTTTATCAATTATTATTACAACAGAAATTATAAATTTTTTGCTTCTTTTTATTACCTTTTCTGTAACTGAAAACTTTAAAACAATCCTTTTGATTGGTAATCTTTTCTTTAAATACATAAAAGATAAAAATTCTTCATCCTTTGATATTTCTTCTGATAAATTAATTGCATTCTTTCTCGTTGCTTGTTGTTTGGGAGCTTCATTCACCAAATCTTCCAAAGTAAAACCAAACGAACTTATTTCATTCTTTAAGGCAGTTATTTCTTCCAGCAACATGCTATTATCTTCCTTAGGCTCAAAATATTCATCTCTAAAATCCAAACCTTTGTCCACTAATTCGTCCAAAGATGAATGATTATGCTTATTTTCACCTTTTAAGTAATTCTTTATTCTACTTCCAATTACTAATTTTGCAAAAGATAAAAAATGTCCCTTCTCATTATCATATCTTTCAATTGCCTCATGAAAACCAAGTAATCCAACGCTAAGTTCTTCATCATTTTCGCAAGATACATAGCGACCTGTCACATCTGAAATACTTTTTATTATAAAAGGCATATGATTTTCAATAAGTTCATTTATACTTGTGTTCTTATCAACATTTAAATCTATTAAAACACATTCGAGCATGACATACGCTCCCTTCTCCGGTCATTATTATATACAAAAAAAAATATAGGTTTTGGTACTTTTTATTAAACAAATGTAAAACTTTAATTTCTAGGCTTAATTTAACATTTAATTGAAAATACTTTCGTAAAATCTAAAGTGATACTTACTATTATATCATGTATTAAATATATTTTTAACTTTGTTGGTTGAAAAATATATTTATAGAACTTTTTTTCTCTTATCAATGTAACTTCTAACACTTTTTTATTAATTTAACAAAATATATCATTCACATACTTATATTATTAAAACATAAATTTGATTTTTAATTTAATTACAGCTTATTTTACTAAAACAAAAAGGAGCTTAGAGACCGGCGAAGGACACTCTAAGCTCCACATTAGCACTTTACGTACCAACTGCTTATTTAGAATAACATAAATATTTCAAAATTTCAACACAAATTATAAACTTTATCTATATATGTTAAATTTAAAATCCTAATATATATATATGTTTTAATAAATAAATTTACATTAAAAACTCTAGTAAGCAAAACGCTAAATTAAGAGTAGAATCTTGAAATTTGATTACAACATATATACTAACACATTCCCCCGTTACCACTACTATTATTATCTCCACCGCAAGCATTCATACTATTAGAATTAGGTTTAACATTTTTATTTGCATATTTTTTCATATAATCAATGACTCTTGCCTGCAATTTGTTTAAGCTGTCCAAATATTCATGGTTATTAGGATCTAATTCTACAGCTTTTTTCAAGTAATTAAGCCCACTGTCAAACCATCCCTTTTGAACAGATATAAAACCTTGAAGATAATTCCATTCTGCTGAATTCGCATTATTTATTAAGTTCAATTTTGCTTCAGCCTCAGAAAAGTTTTTATTATCGACTAAATCACGAATTTCTTTATATAGATTACCATTAATAATGAGCTCATATGCCGCACTAAGAGCCAAAACTTTTTGTTTAGTGGTCTCATTTTGATTTTGTGTATATTCTTCTAAAATATCTTTGAATTTATTTTTTATTTCTTCTTCAGAAGCTGTTTTTTCAACGCCTAAAACCTCGTATGGATCCAATTTAATTACACCTCTTTACTCTATCTTCTATTCTACTATTAAATATATTTAATAAAAATTAGTAATATTCTTACATGTAATTAATTTGGTCCTAAATAATCTAATAGATTTTATTAATTGACTACAAATAGTACTTTTTTAAAATTACAGCTCTTATGCTTTCATATTTTATATGTGAAGGTAGTTCTTTTTTTAGTACATTTATCTTATCATATCCATGCTTTTGGCATGCACCTATTATTAGCTTTTCATCTTCTTTATTGTAAAATTCTTCTAAATTTATATGAAATGCATTTTCTCCAAACTCTTTTATATAATCTGTTACATATCCTAGGATAGTTGAAATTGAGATCTCTAATTTTTGAGATACTTCATGTATAGTTATGTTCTGCTTAAGCATATCTATTGAGATTTGATCATTCTCCCTAGTCTCTCCATCAATTATAACCTTTCTTCTTTTTCTTTCAGTCCATTCTACTTTTCTATCATTTTCTGACAAATATTCGTTTACTACATTTATTATCTTTTCTCCATACAAACTTATTTTCTTGGGTCCCATGCCTGTTATATCTTTTAATTCATCTAAAGAACCCGGGCATCTTCCACTTATTTCCTTCAGAGTATTCATTGTCAGTATTGCTTGGGGTAATGCTCTTTCTTCTTTAGCGAATTCTTTTCTTGCATTGTCTAATCTCTCGTATAATTCTAAGTCTGTTTTAACTTCTACTCTAGATTCTTCATCTTTATTTATACTCTTTTGTTCGTCTAGCAAGCCTTCATCATGATCAGGTATAGCAATTTCATGTTCTTCTACAAAATTCCGTATTACATCTTCAAATACTTTTCCGTATTTATTATATTTAACTTCTCCAACTCCAGAAACTTTAAGCATTTCATATTTTGATATCGGATAATTTACAGTCATTTCTTTTAGTGTAACGTCACCGAATATTATATATGGTGGAACATTGTTTTCCTTTGCCAGTTCTTGTCTTAAATTTCTAAGAATCTCAAAAAGTTCATTTTCTTCACTAGCTTTCTTTTCTACTCTAAACTCTTTTAATTGAACTTTTTCTTGAGATGTTAATACTTTTCTTGATCTATCATTTAAACTCAACACTGGATATGTACCTTCAACCACATTAATATATCCATGAGAAATCAATGTATTAATAAAGTTTTTGAGATCTTCTGCTGAATATTCTTTCATTAATCCATAAGTAGAAAGCTCGTTAAAATGGAATTGAATAACTTTTTTATTTTTAGATCCTCTAAGCACATCTACAAGCATTCCAATTCCAAATTTAACTTTCATCCTGTATATACATGAAAGAACTTTTTGCGCTTCTATTGTCTTATCAACAAACTCTCCTTCACTCAAACAATTACTGCAATTATCACATTGCCCATTATATGTTTCTCCAAAATACTCCAAAACGTATTTTCTATAGCAATAATTGCTATATACAAAATCCATCATTTGTTGAAGCTTTCTATATTGATTGTTCTTTCTCTCTACATCTTCTATTGAGTTTTCTATTAAATACTTTTGGACCTGAACATCTTGAGGCGAAAATAATAATACGCATTCGCTCTTTTCTCCATCTCTTCCTGCTCTTCCAATTTCTTGATAGTAACTTTCAATATTTCTTGGCATATTATAGTGTACAACATATCTTATATTAGGTTTGTCTATCCCCATTCCAAAAGCATTGGTTGCTATCATAATACCAGCTCTATCATATATAAAATTTTCTTGATTTTCTTTTCTAGTATTTTCAGATAATCCCGCATGATAGCAAGTCACATTATACCCTTTCGCTTGCAAAGATTCATATAAATTATTGACTTCTTTCCTAGTTGCAGCATATATAATGCCTGAAACTTCTTTATTGTTTTCTATATATTTATATAAATATTCCTTTTTGTTACCACTTTTAATCACGCTGATAGATAAGTTTTCTCTATCAAAACCTGTTATAAAGACTTTTGGATTATTCAATTTAAGAAGATTTATTATATCTTCTCTCACTTCCTGTGATGCAGTTGCAGTAAATGCTGTTATTATAGGTCTCTTTTGAAGTAAACTTATAAAATTTGATATTTTTCTATAACTTCCCCTAAAATCATGTCCCCATTGAGAAATACAATGAGCTTCATCTATAGCTATTTGAGAAATATTACATTTAGAAATAACACTCAAAAACTCAAAAGATTCTAATCTTTCAGGAGCTATATAAAGAATCTTTATTTCACTATTTTCCAAATTGTTTATTACTTCTTTTTCTTCTATAGCACTCAATGTACTATTTATTAAAGCGCCTTTTATCCCCATATCTTTTAGCGTATCTACTTGATCTTTCATTAGGGATATTAGAGGAGAAATTACTATTGTTATTCCTTCTAGCATCAATGCTGGTATCTGATAACAAATTGACTTTCCTCCTCCAGTTGGCATTATAGCAAGTACATCTTCTCCATTTATTATTTTACTTATTATGTCTTCTTGCCCTTTTCTAAATGACTTATATCCATAATATTTCTCCAAATAATTTAAAGCTACATTATCCATTTAATAATACTCCTTAGATTAATACTTCCATTAAACAAGGTAGTCAAAATTGATTTAAAAACCACTTTTAACTACCTTATATATTACTTAGCTAAAATTTCTATTCCAGTCTCAGTTATCAACACTGTATGTTCCCACTGCGCTGATAATTCATCATCGGCTGTATAAATAGTCCATTCATTTTCTTCATCAACAAAAACATCATAAGTTCCTTGATTAACCATTGGTTCAACGGTAAGAATCATTCCAGGAACAAGCAACATTCCAGTTCCTTTCTCCCCTATATGAGGAACAAATGGATCTTCATGAAATTCATTACCTATTCCATGTCCACCTAATGCTCTTACTATTGTATATCCATTTTTATGAGCATGTTCCTGACACGCTGCACCTATATCTCCTAAGAATCCCCAAGGTTTTATAGCTTCAATTCCTTTTATCATACACTCCCTAGCTACTTCTACTAATCTTTTAGCTTCTTCACTAACATTGCCAATCATAAACATTCTAGATGCATCTGAATAATATCCATCTAAAATCGTAGAAACATCTACATTTATAATATCTCCATCTTTGATTATAATATTTTCATCTGGGATTCCATGGCACACTTCATTATTTATTGATGTACATACACTCTTTGGGAAACCTTCAAAATTCAATGGTGCTGGAATCGCCCCATGTTCTATAGTATAGTCATATACTAATTTATCTATATCAGCAGTGCTCATTCCTGCTTTAATTTTACTTGCAACTAAGTCTAAAACCCCATCATTAATCTTAGCGCTTCTTTTGATTCCTTCTATATCTTTTTGGCTTTTTATAATATCTCTTGGTGGGACTATATGGCCTTTTCTTTTAAAACTTTCAATTTTTTCATCAAATTCTAAATGACATTTTTTATATTTCAACCCACTGCCACACCAACATTTTTCATTTCTATCTAAGATCATTGTTTTTATAACACCTCTTTATAATACATTATTATTTATTAATATTTTAGTTTTTTGTCATCAAATATTCAGCTATATATATAATACACCTAAATCAATTTAAATGCTCATCTATATTCTTTCTCTGCCAAAATTTTAACATCTTAAGCTTAGCTTCCTTTAAGTAATATGGTATTTATAATTTTATAATGCAAAAGACTAGTAATCATTTTACTTTTATTTCCTATATTTAATAAGATTTCATATTCACTATCTATAATACCACTTAATATTATTTATGTTAACATTCTTTAAAATTTTATATTAACATACTTACTTTTTTGCTTTTTCAGCTTTAATAATTTTACCTTTTATAGTTATATTTTTTAATTCATCTATAACTCGTTTTCCTTTTCCATTTAATATATCAACATATGATACTGAATCTTGAACATCTATGATCCCAATATCTTCAGATTTAATGCCATCCATTTTACAAATAGCCCCAACTATATCTCCGGCACGAATCTTCTTTTTTTTACCTCCATTTAAATAAATTTTTGTTATATTGTTATTTATGGTTTTTGATTTTTCTTCTTTTCTTTTCGGTTTACTTTTAAGTGTTTTAATCCCTTCACTTTTTTCCTTTTCAACCATTATTTTCTCAGGCAAATTATAGACAGGAATTTTGAATCCAATAAACTCTTCAATTTCACTTAAAAGCTTATCTTTTTCATTAACACAAAAGCTTATTGCCTTCCCTTTTTCCCCTGCTCTTCCTGTTCGGCCTATTCTATGTACATATGCTTCCTTCTCTACAGGAAGATCATAATTTATTACGTGAGTAATTCCTTTAACATCAATGCCTCTTGAAGCTAGATCTGTTGATACAAGTATTCTAAAATCGCCCAATCTAAATCCATCCATAATGCTTAATCTTTCTTTTTGAAGCATTCCTCCATGTATTCTATTAACAGAGTACCCCTTAGATTTTAACCATTGAAACACTGTATCTACATTCTCTTTAGTTTTTGCAAATATAACTACTGTTTCAGGTTTCTCAGTTATTAAAATATCATTTAGTTTTTCTATCTTCTCTTCATAATTAGTATAATATAAATTATGATCTATATTTTCGTTAATAAGTTTTTGATTATTAATACTTATATCTACAGGCTTATTCATGTATTTATCACATAATACCTTTATTTCCTCTGGTATTGTTGCTGAAAATAACATAGTAACTTTCTTCTTTGGAAGTCTTCTAATAATTCCTTCAACTTGCCCTATAAATCCCATATTAAGCATTTCATCAGCCTCATCTATAACAAAATATTTAATTTGAGCTAAATTAAGACTTCCTCTATCTATATGATCTAGAATTCTCCCTGGAGTTCCAACCACTACATGCGTCTTCTGTTTCAATTTTCTCTCCTGCTCTGATATAGGTTCTTTACCAAAAATCGAAACAGATTTTATTCTTTTAAACCTTCCTATATTAGTTATATCTTCACTTACTTGAACAGCGAGTTCTCTCGTAGGTGTTAATACTAAAATTTGTGGGATATTTTCATTCCAATCCACTTTCTCACATAAAGGAATCCCAAAAGCTGCCGTCTTTCCACTTCCCGTTTGTGATTTAACTATGATATCTTTATTCAAAAGTATCTCTGGGATAACTTTTTCTTGAACTTTTGATGGATTTTTATAACCAAGTCCCTCGATTGATTTTAGGATTTCATCACTTATTTTAAATTTAGTGAATTCATTATTCATATATTAAATTTTCACCTCAATTATTTTATTAAATTATATTAATCAGAAATTATATAAATCTTTCTTATTATACCATTCTTATCTATTTTTCAAACACTATTTGTTTGTTTATTTTTTCATTGTTTTAATGCAATTTATACTTTAAATCTAAATTTTGCTTTAGAGAGTAGTTTTTTTACATAAATATATAATCATTCTATATCAGATAATATATCTGTGGGATTATGTAACTTTAACTAGAAAAATGCACATAATAAGGATATAATTAATTAGCAATATATATAGAAAAATTATTCAACTATAAAAGGAGAAATTAATGATTAACTCATTTAGTGATTTAAATTTAAATTCAAGTATAATAGAAGGACTACAAAAACAAGGAATTAATATACCAACTTCAATTCAATCCTCTTCTATTTTACCTGCTCTTGAGGGCAAAGATATAATTGGTGAAGCCTTTACAGGAAGCGGTAAAACATTAGCTTATCTATTGCCTCTTTTTCATAAAATAGATACATCAAAGAGAGAAATGCAAGGATTAATATTGGCTCCAACACATGAACTTGCTAAACAAATAGAAGATCAAATTAAGCTTCTTGCTGAGAACTCATCATTCCCTATAACTTCACTATCTATTATTGGTGACGTTAATATAAATAATCAAATAAAAAAACTTAAAGAAATAAAACCTCATATAATTGTTGGTTCAACAGGTAGAATTCTAGATTTAATTCGAAAGAAAAAAATAACTGCCCATACTATAAAAACAATAGTAATTGATGAAGGAGATAATTTATTAGATCCGAAGAGATCTAATGTTACTAAAGACATTGTTAAATCAACAATGAGGGATAGACAGCTTATGCTATTTTCAGCATCTATAAAACCTGAAACATTAGAAACTGCGAAGTCTCTAATGAAGGAACCAATAATAATAAAAAGTGAAGATAAGCCTTTAATAAATCCTAATATTGAGCATATGTTTATCTTATGTGAAAGACGTGATAAGTTTGAAACCTTAAGAAAAGTTCTTGTGGCTGTGAAACCAGAAAAAGCAATCATCTTTGTTAATAACAATGAGGATATTGAATTAACAACAGCCAAACTTAATTATCATAGCAAAGATTGTTTTGCTATGACCGGAAAGATTTCTAAGGAAGATAGAAAACTTGCAATTGAAAGCTTTAGAACAGGTAAAATAAAAATACTAGTCTCATCAGATGTTACAGCTCGTGGTCTTGATGTTGCTGATATAACTCACGTTTTCCATTTGGATTTGCCATTAAAATTAAATGAATATCTCCATAGATCTGGAAGAACTGCTAGAGGAAACGCTCATGGTACTTCTATATGTATTTTAACTGTTCAACAGCTTAATATAATAAAAAAATATGAGAGAGAATTTAATATACAATTTAAAGAAAAGAAAGTTTTTGGCGGAGTTTTAGAAGATGCTAATTATAACTCTAGTTCAAAGCAATATGAGCAAAAAAATAAATCTTATAGTAGCAAATTTAACAAATAAAATTTTATTATAATACTTAATAAAACTTAAGCAAATTAGTATTAGGGATACTTATTTTTTCACCCAAATGATTAAAATGAGTATCCTTTCATTTTTATAATAAACTTAAATCTCTGCACACTCTTTTATATCTAATCTAATTATTCTCTATATAACAATTAGTTAATTATTTAATTATTGATGTGCCTTCACTTTAATTTATGATTTTCTTCCATTAATTTTATTAACGATAATAATTAATAATAACTTATTATTTTATTAAAGTTTTCTTAAGTAAACAATTACCCAACTTAATCGGTGCTATAATCGGTAGTGATGTAACGATATATATGTTCTAAGAAGTTCAATTCATAAATGTTTATCATAAACTTATCAGGTATTTATAGAACAATGAACTATGTTATTTAGGACTTATATCCAAAAAACTCACTAAAATATACACATAATGTTGGAGGAAAATTTTTATGAAAAAGAAAATCATTAGTCTATTGTTAATTGCAGCAGTTAGTTCAACTGCATTAATATCTTGTGGAAAAACTAAAGATTCTGCAAATTTGAATAATGAAAATACAACGGAGCAGTCTTCCACAACATCTACAACTGAACAATCACCTCAAAGTAATTCTAAGATAGTTGGCGAAAATAACAAACCCACTGTAGAAGTTAAACAAATTGCTTCTTTGACTGATTTTAAAGATAAAGACAAGAGTGAAATTGAAAAACTTTTAGGAAAAGCTATTAGCGAAGAAAACGATAAGGCTACCTATGAAAAAGATGATTATAGTTTTGAAATAAAATATAAAGATTCAAAATGTAACGAAATTAAGATAATTCCTAAGTCAGAAATGAAATTCCCAGCTGATGGAACTAACATCTTAAAATTAGTAGGAATAAATGCAGATGATTCGGATTCTACAATATCTCCAGCTGGACTTGAATGGAATAATAAATTTGATACATTTAAGATCAATGTAGTTTCTAATAATGAACCAAATGGTAAAATTTCTTATGTAACAATTATTTTATCAGATCCTTCTAAATAATGATAAGAGTTTGTGGATTTTGTATATAAAATACTACAGTATTAAAATTTAAACCAAATCATATTAAACGTATATTCATACTTTTTTACCTAACAAATTACTTTTATTAGTGATTTCCATGAATATACGTTTAACTTTAATTTTCTATCTCTAATTTTTCTATTTTTATAGATGGTATTTTATGCTCTACATTGCTTTCATCTTTAATCATCGAGCTACCTACTTCCCCTATAACTTTAATCTTATCATTTTCTTTTAGTTGATACGATTTATCATAATCTCCAACTATTCCAACGATTTTTGAATCAGCAGCACAGCATGTCATTATAATCCTTCCTATAATTATTTGATCTTTATTTAAGTAATTTTCTTTACATACAAATCCATGTATTTCTAACTTTTTCCCTATATATTTTTCTGGATTAATCCGTATATCATCAAGCATTGTAGGATTATGTTCGTCAATTCTTATAGTTTCGTCATTGTTTCTTATGTTGCTCTTATTAAAATTATACTCAAATTCATGTTCATATAATGACTTTCTATCAATAACACTTGTTTTGTTTTCTAAAATTTCTAAATTCAGCTCTGAATGTTTAAATGTTTGCTGCTTATTAATAGATATGAAACCTATTATTAAGGCTAGTATTATTGGAAACAATTTTATTTTAATATTCATGCTGCCTTTAGGTGTAAATATATTTTTTATTTGAAAAACAGTAATTATACTTATCATTATTATAGTAATATAAAAATATTTAATCATATTACTACCTATATAAAAACCTATACTTCCAGTAGATATTAAATATATTATAGAGAAATCTAACAATATAAGAACAATAAACCATAAAAACTCATCAAAATTAAATCTTTTCACTTATTTTTCAGCTCCTTTTTATATTTAAATTGCTATCATTTAAAGTGCATCTTTATATTCCGCACATCATGAATAAAAAGGAGATTACAAATACAACAACTATTGTACTTATACTTAATTTAAGTACAAAACTTTTTTTAAAGGCTCCAATAATCATAATAAGATTTTTCAAATCAAGCATTGGACCTAAAATTAAAAATGCTGTAACTCCACTAAGTGAATAGTTAGTTAAAAAACTTTTTCCTACGAATGCATCCACTTCTGAACAAAGAGATAAAAAGAATCCAAGCAACATCATTACAACTATTCCTAGAATCTTATTATTAGAAATAAAATTTATTTCTCCATGAGATACTGCCACTTGAAATACGCTAGATATAAATGTCCCAAGTATCAAGTATCCCATTATATCCAAGAACTCTCTATTTGTATGTTCAATTATTGCTCTTAATTTGTTTTGATTTTCCACATATGAATTACATCCGCAGTTACAATAGCTATCATTATCTATAAAATCTATTACTAAACCTTTCTTATCTTTTTCAAGCGAATTTACTATCATCCCAATTAAAATTGCAGCTATAAATCCTCCAACTATTCTAAGAAGCACCATAATTTTTTTATCGTAAAATGCATAGTAAGTAGACATTATTACAACAGGATTAATTATAGGTACAGCAAGCATAAATGTTACTCCAAACCCAACAGGTACGCCTTTCTTTATAAGCCGTCTTGTTATAGGAACAATTGCGCACTCACAAACCGGAAAAATAAGACCTATCAAAGCAGCTCCTAAATATCCTAAAATATTTGCTTTAGGTATTATCTTAGCAATAATCCTTTCTGATATACATGTTTGAATTATAGCAGATATGAGGGATCCTATTATGATAAATGGCATTGCCTCAAGAATTATACTTGTAAATATACTTGCAAAATCTCCTATAACTTCAATATATATAAGAGTTGGATATTTATTGTAAATATATATTGATAGTATTACTACACTTATAATAAAGAAAGCTTTAACCTTCTTCTTATAAAGATTCATACATTTTCCTCATTTCCCTTATATTTTATGTTAGTACTTTTTTTGTAGTTTATCATTTTAATTTTTATCTTTTTTAAACACCCATTGTCCAATACCCTTGCTTCCCTAAGTGTAGAATTTAAAATATACTTATTACTAACTCGTAAAATAAATGCTTTAGGATTTATATTCTTAACTTTTTTAAAACCTTCATTTAAAATTTCTTTTTTGCAATAATCTATATTATTAATAACAATCATATTGGCGTTTTGTATAAAAGGTATTATAAATCCTCCCATATTGTCAATATATTGCTTTAATGTCTTACCATCTGCAATAAAGAATACAGTAGTAACCTTACTACATTCTCTGTAAATTCTTTCATTCAATATATCGAATAATTCTTTTAAATCAGAAGTTCCATTATATTCAATTATTATTCTGTTAGGTTTATATTTTTTTATTGAGTATATCATTTTTTCTTTTAAATCTTTAATGTCTAAAGCATCCTGGATTCTTACAAAATTACTTATGTTACTAGAATGTACAATATTTTTTTCTCCTTGCTCTAATTGAAAAACCAGTACTTTTTCTCCATCAACTAGACTTTCTTTTAAAAGTGAATTTATAAATGACGTTTTTCCAGCTCCTAAAAAACCTGTCACAATCTCAATATGTATTTTCATAATTCCACCACCTCTCTACAAAGTTTTAATAATCAATAATTTTTATATTTGCCTAATAAATAACCTTTCTAATTCCTTTTTATTTAACTCACTGCCAATTATTGAAACCACTTTCTTATTTGACCATCTAATTTTCCTACTTTTAAATTCATTAGGTACATAATCAAATTGATAATATTCTCCATCGTTTGCTTTAAAAACACCTTTAGCTCTTATTATTCTTCCGAACTTATCATTAGTTGAAATAAATTCGAATTTTTTTTGAATTTCAAGCATACTTATATTTTCTTCAAGATCTATCGGATAGCTTTCAAAAATTTCATTTGCACTATGATTTACTTCTCTTCTCATCTGCTTACTTGCGCTAGAGCTAATACTAGAATTTGCAGCAAAAATTTTTCTTTTTTCATTTATTACATTTGTACTAAGAAAATCAGTTCCTTTTAATAAATCCCATGGTTTATATATTATTTTAGCTTTCAAATTTAACTTTCTTATAGAATCTATAGTTGCATTAATTTTTTTATTATCTACAAGTTGACTTCTGCTTAAAACTATAGTTTTTGCTCTTTTTATTTGATTCTCATAAAATTCCTTAAAATTTTTCAAATACATATCATAATTTCTAATATCAATTAAAGTAAAAATATTTCTAATTTCGAGCTCATGCTGAAACTTCTTTTCTTGGAGAATATTTAATATCTCACTTAATTTTGCTACTCCTGAGGGTTCGATTATTATATTGTTCGGATTATATTTACTTATAACTTCTAAAACAGCTTCTCCAAAGTTTCCAGATACCTGACAACAAATACATCCAGAATTTATTTCCTTAATTTCAATATTACTTTCTTTTAATATGTCTCCGTCTATTCCAACTTCTCCGAACTCATTTTCTATAATAACCGTATTGCTATCATAAACCTTTTCTGACAATAACTTTTTGATTAACATTGTCTTTCCAGCACCTAAAAAACCTGAAAATATATCAACTTGAACTTTCACCAAACTTTTCTCCTTCCATTGCAACCATACATTATATTCATATTTTTATTTATACTATAATTGCTCAATATATATGAATAAAATTTATTTACAATTTTTCACAACAAAAAGGTCCTTATAATTAATAAAAAGTTATTAATTATAAGGACCCTCGTTATAGCCTAAGCTAAATGAAATAATTAAATATGTTATGCTACTATTTTATTTAGATATATACTTTAACTTATAGCTATAAATTTATCTAGCATTTATAAAAATCCAAGAAAAATTCACATATATTTTCTATTCATATTAACAACAGAATTAATATGGATAGTAGAAGAAATGAGTAGCTCTATCTGTTGTCGCAGTATCTTGAAGAATAAGCCTTTTATGTAATACCGAATTCCCAAAGCTTGTCCTTTGGTTATCTACAATATAAGCATATCCATCTTTATCCCAACCCATAAAAATATAAACATGAGTATAATTATTTGTAAATACAATATCTCCTGGTTTAATCTGAGAGAAATCATAACTATAGACAAATCCCATATTCTTTAATATGTTCTCTAACTGATATGTATTTGCTGTTGAAGTTGGTATATTAACACCTATTCTTCTTAACGCTTCAGATGTAAAATATACGCAGTTATTACTAGTAATTCCGTCATGCAATGCAACAGCAGTACTATCTACACTTAATTGATTATTTACATTAGTCATATATTTAAATAGCTGATAGTTTGTACCTGAATGCGAATAATTAGAGGAAGTGTTCACTGTTTCACCGCTAGGATTAACATATGTATAATTATCTAGCCATACATTCTTAATTAATGAACCATCACTAGAAAATCTATATTTTTTACCGTTTATAACCGTGTCCCCTGATGCCATTATACCTGACGTACCATCCAGATAGTATATCTTATCATTTAAAGTTAACCATCCATATTGCATTGCTCCTGATCCTGAAAAATAATAATAGCTATTGTCTATCTTTACCCATCCAGTTGCCATTGCTCCATTATCATTGAAGAAATATTTAATGCCTTTTATTGTTTGCAATCCTTTTTCCATTTTTCCATCTTTATCAAAATAGTACCAAATTCCAGATATCTGTTTCCAGTCATTCTTTATTACACCGTTCATTCTGTCATAATAGTACCAATTCTTATCCTTATCGCTTTCCCAACCATCTTTTACATTACCATCGTCATTGAACTGATATTCCTTACCATCGATAGTTTCAGTTCCTTTAAGCCTATTTCCATTTCTATCCAGATAGCACCATTTACCCTTTAAAAAATACCACCCCTTATCTAACCTAAACTTATTTCCTTCAACATCGCAATAAGTATAAGTACCATTTACTATTTTTTGAGTTATATTTTTAGGTAATCTCTTTAATTGATTATTTCCTAAATCTAAATAAGTTAATCTAGGTAAATCTCCTAAATAATCAGGAATATCTTCATATATATAGCAAGAATTTAAGTTTAGATACTCTAGATTCTTTAACATCTTTATTTCTTCCGGTATATTATTACCAACTCTCTTATGGCTTAAATCAATTTTTTTGATATTCAAAAAATCTGCTTCTGTTAAGTTGTCCACTTTTTTATTTAACTGCTTGGCCACTTCTTCTGTAAGCCAGTTGTCATTAATTTCAACACCACTCTTTTCTACAACTTCCCCATTAATCCTTGCGTCTTTTGCATAAGTTATTACTGGAATACTATTAATACATAAAAATACTGCTAATATTGCTATTTTTTTTACTTTATTGCGTCGCATCTAATCGTCTCCCTTGATTTTTTTCATATAAATTATACCATTTTAGACGTATAATCTCAAATAATTTTAAAAAAATCAATTTTAGGAAATTTAATAGTACCTGCTTTTTTTTTCACTTATTCTATATACTTTTAAATTATATGATTTTCTAGAATATTACTTAGATCTATATCTCGAATTGAGTTAACAATCATATCTGCTTTAGATAAATCTTGATTTCCAGAATTAATATTTTTAAATCCTATACAATTCATTTTAGCATCTTTTGCAGCAAATACTCCATTCCTAGAATCTTCAATAACTACACATTCTTTTGGTGATATTCCCAATTTTTTTGATGTTTCAATATAAATATCTGGTGATGGTTTTCCTCTTTCAACTTCTTCTCCACTTATAATATATTTAAAGTATTCTTGTAATTTAAACTTTGATACAACTATATCAATTAAATCTTTAGGTGATGATGATGCTATTGCAGCAGGAATATTTCTATTCTTTAATTCTATCAACAATTCTTTGATCCCATCTATTGGCTCTAAATGAGATTCAATAATCTTCATTTTAGTCAATTCTACTTTATAATCTATTATTTCTTCCAGTGATTTTTTTATATTGTAATTTTCCTTTATATCCGTATACATATATTCATTTGTTGATCCTACGTATTTTTCCAATTCTTTTTCTGAAATATCACAACCTAATTCTCTTATTGTTTGCATATCCACCTCAAAATGAATTGGTTCACTATCAATAATTACTCCATCCATATCAAATATAAATGCTTTCATAATATACCTCCAAATTAATAAAATACATAAACTTTACATCGCTTTAGAATTTGCTATAATGATCTAAACAATTCCTCAAACGTATCGAATTCAACTAAACCTTCATCACTAATCTTATCTTTTTCGCATGCTGTATAAATATATCTAAATGAACTAATTCCACTTAATATCTCATTAAATTCTTTTATTTTCTTTTAAAAAAACTCGCTTACATTTTTAAATTCTCTATATCCATAATCCATCCCCTCCTTTTGCATAATAGCATTATGCAAAAGTTACTAAAATCGTTTCTTAAATGTATCTATATCACTTATCTTTTATCTCAAAAGCTGCTTTATATAACATACATTTAATTTTGCAATCCTACTAATAGATTATGATTATTTTTTAATTAGTTAAGTAAAAATATAATAATTTAATAGTATTTTCAAAAGCACTATAATGAGTCCTTTCCATGCCATGAGATGCGTGGACGCCTGGTCCTATCAACGCTCCACGTATATCATTTCCACCTCTTAAAGCAGCCCCTACGTCTGAGCCGTACATTGGATAAATATCTACAGCATATTTAAGCTCATTATCCTTTGCAAGATTAATTAGTTTTGTTACTAAATTATAATCATATGGTCCTCCTGAATCTTTGGCGCATATTGATACATCATATTCACTGCAAGTTAAATCATCGCCAATACATCCCATATCTACTGCTATCATCTCAACTATATCGCTTGGTATATATGATGCTCCATGTCCAACTTCTTCATAAGTTGAAATTAATATTTTTGTAGTATATTTAGGAACTATTTTTTCTCTATTAAATAATTCCAATAAACCCATTAAACAAGAAACACTACCTTTATCATCAATAAATCTTGACTTTATAAACCCACTCTCAGTAATTGTTGTTTTAGGATCAATAAATATAAAATCTCCTACACAAATACCCAACTTTTGAACATCACTTTTTGAATGAACCTCTTCATCAATTCTTATTTCCATATTTTTTGGATCTCTTGTTTTACTTGAGCTATCCTCAAAAACATGGGCTGCAGGACTTGTGCTTAAGAATGTTCCTGTATATTTCTTTCCTTCCCTTGTTCGTATTGTACAATATTCGCTGTCTAAAGTCGGAACAATTGGTCCTCCAAGTAAGGTAAACTTTATTTTTCCATCCGAAGTTATTGATCTAACCATGGCTCCTAACGTATCTACATGCGCAGATAATCCTAATATTTTTTCATCCGATTTACCCTTTATAGTTATTATTCCACAACCTTTATTGGTAGTTTCAAAACTATATCCTAGTTCTTTAACTATATCTCTTATTTTATCAATTATCTCAAAGCAGAAGCCGGTTGGACTATCAAATTCTAATATCTCCTTTGCAACATCTAAAACGTATTCTTTATTAACACATAATTCCATAAAATCAACCTTCCTTCAAAAATTAAAATCTCTTTGTTAATTTCAAAAATGCCTAATCATAAATTCAGACAAAAATTTCATTATATCAATATCCTTAACTCTTACTCTATATGACTAATAACATTCTCTAATAAGTAAAATTAGATACAATTCACTAAATATGATTTCCAAAAGTAATCCTATTTAGCACATTGCATCCAACTTTGCTATACTTTTATCATAATTCTTTTTGATTATTACTCAAAATAAATCTTAATTTTTCAATTAAAATATCCATTTCTTCATTGGTTCCTATTGTTATTCTCAAAAAATTATCTATTCTTTCTTTATCAAAATATCTTACTAGTATTCCTTGACATTTCAAATTCTCATAAATAAACTTCCCAGAAGCATTGTTATGACTAGCAAAAACAAAATTTGATTCTGACTTTAAAACTCTAAAATCTAATTTTTCTAATTCCTTGACTACTTTTTCTCTTGTTTTTACTATTTTCTTAGTTATTTCCTCAAAATATTTACTATCTTGAATAGCTGCTTTAGCCCCAGCTAAAGCCACTCTATCTATAGTATAAGAATTTATACTATTTTTAATTCTGTTTAATCCCTCTATTAAATCTTTATGACCTAGCGCAAATCCAACTCTTAATCCTGCTAATGAACGTGATTTTGATAATGTTTGAATTACTAAAAGATTATCATATTCATGCATATATTTAACCATTGACTGGCCACCAAAATCTATATAAGCTTCATCAATAATTACTACTCTATCTTTATTAGCTTCAATTAAACTTTTTAAGCTTTCTGTATTTATATATTTTCCTGTTGGAGCATTAGGATTTGGTATTATTACTCCACCATTTGTCTTTTTTAGCTCTTCCAATGGTATATCAAAATTATCGTCTAATTTTACTAATTCATAATTTAAATCAAAAAGTTCAGCATAAACCTTATAGAAAGTATAACTTATATCTGGAAATAATATTTTTTTGTTCTTGGAAAAGAAAGTCATAAACGAAAATGCCAAAATCTCATCCGAACCATTTCCTATAAATATTTCATTCTCATCTAACTTATAATAATTAGCTATTTCACTTGTTAACTCACTACATGTTGGATCTGGATAAAGTTTCAAGTCACCATTAACCGCGTTCCTCATGGCTTCTAAAACTTTATCTGATGGTGGATACGGATTCTCATTCGTATTTAGTTTTATGTACTTTCTATCCTTAGGCTGCTCCCCAGGCACATAAGGCTCTATTTCTCTAACTTTATCATTCCAATATTTACTCATACAACTGCCCCCTAGTATGTTATGTTTTTACTATATTATACCCTAAGTCTAAAATATCTTCTATTACTTTATTGTTATTAATAATTCTTAAAATAAACGAAAGATTTCCAATTTTTTAACATTTTCTTATAATTTATTGGTAAAATGGTTTATAGTAAGGTGGAAATATGAGTATTATAAGCTTTTTTTCTACGTCTCTAAGTTCAATATGAAAGGAGTGGTAAATTTAATGAGTAAGCTATTCAAGGGTATTGTTATTATATTTTGGATATCTATCTTATTTGTTTTTCTTAAATATCAATTATATAGTGATGGAGTTAATAAGATAATATTTTTTTTAAATACATATGGAAAATTCAGTGCAATTTTATTTTTCATAATTGCATCACTAAGAATTTTCACACTAATTCCTTGTACAATTTTTATAATTATTGGCGGAATATTATTTAATCCATATGAAGCATTTATTTTAACTGCAACAGCGAATTTATTAAGTGAAATTCTATTATTTTTCTTTGCAAGACTTACGTTTGGAATGAGTTACCAGAATAAAATAGTAAATAAATATCCCAAAATATACAACATGATTAAAAAAAATAATGTGCAACTTCTAGCTTTAGGGGTATCTTCACCAGTTGTTCCCACCGACATTATTTGTTTTTTTTCTGTATTAGCTGAAATTAGCTTTATTAAATATACTTTAACAATATTTTTTGCAGATACACCAATAATTTTGCTTTATACATTTTTAGGAATTAGTATAAAGTATTCGTTATACGTATTTGCTGTTATGCTTTTTATTATCATACTAGTTAATTATTTTAATTTCAAAAAATGGAGTAATCAAACTAATTAAACAAAGATAGCTATTGATTATGTTATTATATTTACATAATCAATAGCTATTATTAATATTTATCAAATTCTATCGTTTATATAGGGATCTTACTTAAGCACATCTATAGGCGAATTTCCTATACCTTTATAATCTTACATATAGCCCTTAAACACAACTGAATTTTCACGACAAATCCATTTCTTTATATGTTTGTTGCATCACCTAATATCAAACCTTTATGTTTATAAAATATTAAGCAAAATTTACAACACGACTTTTAATATTTAAATATCTCATTCTTTTTTCAATCAAATACAAAAAATATCTTATAAATTTATCATATTACAATCTTTTTTTAAATAAAATGAATATATTATACTAAAATAATTTTTAGGAGTTCCATATGATTCTTATATCACCTCTTTTACTAGCTATTTCAACAAATATAGTAACATTATCAGTTTTTTTATCTTATGGAATTAAGAAAATACATTTATCTAAATCAAATAGTATTTTACTTGCAATAGTAACTTCTACTAGTACATTTGTTTCTATGTATATTGGTAAATTAATTCTGCCCTTAATAGATCCTAAGGTCAGTAATATATTTGGTGCTATTCTTTTAAGTTATATTGGTATTTCTTTTATAGTTGAGAATATTCGCTTAGAAAAAAAACGTCTTGGTTACGATACTTCCTTTTATTATGAAAGTTCTTTTAAATATAAAAACCTCTTGGAGGATTCTTATATTCTAAATTTAGATAACTCTCATAATATAAATCTAAGAAAATGTTTAGCTCTTTCCATCTCACTATCTGTAAATAATATTTGTACAAATTTTGCTGCAAGTATAACAGGTGTTAATCTTAGTATAAGTGTATTTTTAAATTTTATTATTTCTATCTTATTTGTATATATAGGCTACTTTAATCGAAATATCAATTTTTCAAAATATTTGATTAGATATTTAAATTTTATTTCTGGAATTGTATTAATCGCTTTCGGAATTTATGAAATATTTGTTTAATAGTAATATAATAATGCCATGGAGTAATAATGCAGAATATCTCCATGGCATTAAAAATTATTTTTAGAACATTAGCTTATTCTAAAATCCATTCTATTCATATCTAAGTGCTTCTATAGGATCTAGTTCCGCTGCTTTCTTTGCCGGATAATATCCAAAGAATACCCCAATAAACATTGAAAATGAAAAACTTATTAAAATAACCAATGGTGATACCGTAGTTGCATATCCCATGGCTTTTGAACCAATTGCTCCTGCACCTAAACCAAGTAATATTCCTAAAATACCACCAATCGAGCATATTATAATTGATTCAACTATAAATTGCATCTTTATATGACTGCTTTTAGCTCCAAGTGCTTTTCTAGTTCCTATTTCTCTTGTTCTTTCTGTAACAGATACCAACATTATATTCATAACTCCGATTCCACCAACCACTAGCGAAATTCCTGCAATAGCAGATATAGCCACTGCAACTGTAGTCATCATTGATGTCATTGATTCAAGCATACTTTCCATATTGCTTGCTTGAGCTTCAAACTTTGCATTTTTTGCATAAAGCTTAGATAAGTAGTCTGATAATTCATTAGTGAATGATTGAACATTCACTTCATCTTTTGCCTTTATTTGAAATGTCTGGTAATTTTTATTAGTTGCTGTCTTCTTTGTTACAGTAACAGGAATATATAGGTCAGTAGTTAAATTTTCATCAGATGTTGTTCTATTTCCTCCCGAAGCCTTATATTTATATACTCCAACTATTGTGTATGTGTAAATTGCATTTGATGTATAAACTTTTATATCTTGATTTATGGGATCTACATTTGTTCCAAATATCTTGGATACTAATTTATCTGAAACTACTGCAACATCTTTTGCTCCATCAATATCATTTTGTGAAAGATATCTACCTTCGGCCATTTCCAAATTTTTAACATCTTTATATCCAACATTTGTCCCTACTGTGCTTACATTAGAATACGTTGAATCATTTTTAACTTTACCTGAGCTACCACTTTCAGATACACTTATAGAACTTATTTCGTCACTAAAGTTTTCCTGTAAATCATTTATCTGTTCCATTGTCATAAGGTCAATATCTTTTGCAGTGCTACTTGATTTTCCTTGTCTTCCTGAACCTCCTGGAGGCATTGCTCCTCCGCTTGCTGCTTTCATGGCGCCTGCACCTGGCACTCCGCCCCCACCTTGTGGTGCGCCACCGCCTGACTTTGCGCCTCCACTATTATTTGGTGAATTGCCATTTGAGTTTTTCGAGTTTGAACTATTAGAATTTTTCGAACCTGAATTTTTTGAATTCGAATTATTTTTGTCCTTTAAATTCGAATTATCGGAATTCAACGAATTTAATGTACTTGTAGTACTTTTTTCTTGCACGTTAACTGTAATATTAGTTGCACCCATTGAGGACATTGAACTTGTTAAAGAAGAGGTCATTGCATTTCCTACTGAAACAACACCAATTACTGACGCTATACCTATTATTATTCCAAGCATTGTAAGTAACGCTCTCATTTTATTGGATTTAAGCCCTGCAACTGCAAGCATTATATTTTCTTTTATAAACATACTTTGTCCTCTTTTGGAAATCTTCTGTAGTACATATCATTCTTTTTTTCAGATATTATATTTCCATCCTTCAAAGTTATAATTCTTTCTGTTTCCTCAGCAAGTTCGCTATTATGGGTTATAAATACAATGGTTTTGCCTTCCTGTTCATGAACTTTATGAAACAAATCCATAACCAATCTTCCAGTCGTTGAATCGAGTGCACCTGTAGGCTCATCTGCAAGTATTATACTTGGGTCATTAGCTAATGCTCTAGCAATAGCCACTCTCTGCTTTTGTCCTCCTGACAGTTCATTTGGTTGATGAGACATTCTATCTTTCATTCCAACAAGATCTAAAAGTTCTTCTGCACGTATTCTTCTATCTTTTTTACTCATTCCATAGTAAAGCATTGGCAATTCAACATTTTTCAAAGCTGAACTTCTTGGAATTAGATTATATGTCTGAAATACAAAACCTATTTGTTTATTTCTTACTTCAGATAAACCATTATCAGATATTTCATTGATATTTGTACCATCTAAAATATAGTTCCCAGAAGTTGCTCTATCAAGTGCTCCTATAATATTCATTAATGTACTTTTTCCAGAACCAGATGAACCAACTATTGCTACAAATTCTCCTTCTTTTACACTAATATCAATTCCTTTTAAAATATTTAATTGATTTGGAGTCCCAATATAGAAGCTTTTTGTAATGTCTTTCATTTCTATTATATTTTTACTCAAAGACACTCACCCCCTACTTTGTTTTTCGAGAACTTATTTGTACTGTATCACCAACTTTATAATTTGTTGGTTCGTTAAGTATGATTATTCCGTCTGAAAGATCAGAACCATCAATTTCAACATTTGCATTTGATTCTATACCTTTAGTTACAGGAATTTCCTTGACAATATATTTTCCACCCTGTTCAACTGCTGCATAAACCTCGTTTTGTCCATTATTATTAATTACTGCTCCATATGGCACTGAATAGATATCATTTTTTTCATCTGTAATAATATTTACTACTGAATTCATACCAACTTTCACCTTATCATTTTTACCTGTTAACTGTACCTTAACTGTGAAAGATACATCACTGCTTGTAGTGTTACCGGTAGAGCTAGTACTAGTGCTAGTTTTACCATTGCTAGTGCTAGTTGTACTTGTACTTGCACTTGCAGTACTAGAAACTGGTTCAACACTTACAACTTGTGCATCAATAATATCAGATCCTGATGCATCCGTTGTTATTTGAGCTTTTTGTCCCACCTTTACTTTTGCGACATCTGTTTCATCAACACTTGCATTAACAATTAAATTTCCTAGATCTTGAATTACAAATAATGCTCCAGATGCTTGTATACCTACTACAGCATTTACATTAGTTACCGTTCCATCTACAGTAGCTACAACCTGAGCATCTTGCAATTTCTTCTTCTTGTCTTCATATGCAAGCCTGCTACTCTTATCATTAGCAGCTGCTTGAGCAGATTCATAAGCTGTTTTTGCTTCAGATAATGCTTGATCAGAATTAACTTTTGCTGCTTCTAATGCAACTGTTGATTTATCATAAACTCCTTTGGAATTTTCATAATTGGTTTTTGCTGTATTTAAATCTTGCTGAGAGATTTCGCCATTTTGAAACATGACCTTATCATATTCATAAACTTTACTCTTATCTTCCATATCGAGTTTTGCACTATCAACAGATTTTTCTGCATTTATTATATCAGTTTGTAAGTTATTATCATGTAAATACTGTAAATTGTCATATTTTTGTTTTGCACTTGTTAATGATAACTGATTTTTTTGCTCATTTGCATTTAGAGTTTGTTCTGCCTCAGCAAGTTGTTCTTGAAGAGTTGATGTATCTATTGTTGCAAGTACATCCCCTTTTTTTACTACATCTCCAACTGAAACATTAATTGATGCAACATTATATTCTAAATTTGAATATATATTGGTTGAATCTCCACTCTTTATAGCGCCTGATGAACTAATTGTTGTAGCAATATTGGTTTTCTTAAGAGTTGTATACTTAACACTGCTTTGTGTTGTTTTTGTCTTAGCAAATTTCACCTTATAAATACCGCCTCCTATTGATACAACAAGTAATACAGCTACTAAACTTATAACTTTCTTTTTAGTAAAAAATTTTTTCTTGCTTGCTTCAGTTGTTTCTATAATTTCTTTATTAGCCAAAGTTTTTTTATTAAATAAAAGCTTCAATTTTAGTAACCCTCTTTCATTTCAATGTACTTTAAATAAGATAGATAGCATTGATTTCTTTTATTTATAAAATCCGCGTTATCATTATCTAAAGTCAATTTCGCAGCATCTACATCATTTTTTGAAACAAATCCATAATCATATTTTGTTTGCTCAATTTCATATTCTTTTTGTTTCTGGTTTATTACATCATAACTGCTTTTTATTGAATTGTAAGAAGTCATTAAATCATTATATTGTTTTTTAAAGCTTGTCTCAGTACTATTCATTAGCGACTTTAATTTGTTATTTGCTTCCTCAACTTTATTATCATAAATGTCTTTATTATCATAATCATCTTCAGCATCATCTAAATCATCAATCTCATCATTTTGAAGTTTTATATCAATATTATTTTCAAGCATTTTGCTCAAATCATCTTCATAATTAATTTTAGATATAACATCAAAATTTTTATCTATATCATTTTCAAATGTAACTTTACTCCCAGAACTTATTCCAAGTAAGTTGAATAGCTTAAGTTTATCAAGATCTGCTGTATTCTTTGACGAGTCCAAGTCGTCAACTGAAGTATTTCCTTGTAATAATTCAGTATATTTATTTTTAGATATAAAGCCACTATCATATTGAAGTTTATATATTTGTTCTTTCTTAGTATTAATATTCACTGTATCTTCTTTTATTTTTTCATTTGGTAAATCAGACAAATAAGTTATGTATGCCTGTTGAGCTGCGTAAACTTGATCTTCAATTTCCTTGTTATAATCATCCCTAGCTGTTTTAAAAGCATCTCGCTTTGTCGTTAAAGTTGTATCAGCATTATCATAAGCATTTTTCGCATCATAAGCTGCTTTGGCATTATCATAAGCTACTTTAAGAGTTTCTTTTTGAGTGTCATCTGTACAATTTTCATAGGCATTTTTTGCCGATTCATAGTTCGACTCGATATTCTCCTTATCACTATAAGCATCATATGCACTCTTTGCACTATCATAATCATCTAATGCATCATGATATTCCTCTTGTGCTATTTTTAAATTATTCTGCTTAATCTTAATATCTAAATTATTTTCAGTTATGATATCTCTTATGTTTTCTAACGATACTTTAATCGTCCCGCTATCAGACACTTCGTTAATTGTACTATTATCAGTAGTATCAGCATATGCACTTGGTATATTAATCATTGATATACTACTAGAAGCCACTAAAGTTCCAATTAAAAAACTTACAAATATTCTTCTCAATCTTGTTTCCTCCTCAATTTGTCATTTAGTAATACTATTTCTACTCTAAATTCATTTTCTAATTATAATAAAGTATTGTAACATCTCTATTACACATATATAAACAGAATATAAACAAATGTTAAATTCATGTTAAATTTAATATTATAAATTAAAGCTAGAGGTGCAAGTAACTTTTGCATTTCCTTACAAAAGTTACTTGCACCTCTAGCCAACATTTCATAATCGTGTTATTTTCCCATGATTTTTAAAATTTATAGTATAAATTCAAACCTTTATTAAAATAAACATATTTTTATTCAGTATCAATAATCATTAACTTATAAGTTAAATCTATATCCAGCTCCCCACACGGTTTCAATATACTCAGGATTGCTGCTATCTAACTCAATTTTCTCCCTTATTCTATTAATATGTACAGTTATAGTAGAACTATCTCCTAAAGATTCTTCTCCCCATATCCTGTCTAGCAATGTATCTTTTGAAAATACGATATTAGGGTTTGAAGCCAAAAACATTAAAAGTTCAAATTCTTTATTTGCAAATTTAACTTCATTTTCTCCTATATAAACTCTTCTTGCTTTAAGTAAAATTTTAATACGCCCAATAATTATTGAACTTTTTTCATTATCGCTATTTTTTTCAATAGTTGTGAGACGTTCATACCTAGAAATATGTGCATTTACTCTTGCTACAAGCTCGCTTGGACTAAATGGCTTTACAATATAGTCATCTGCCCCAATTCCAAGTCCTTGTATTTTATAGATATCTTCTTTTTTAGCAGTTACCATCAAAATGGGGATTTCTTTAACAGCTCGTATCTCCTGACAAACTTTAAATCCGTCCTTTCCCGGCAGCATAACATCTAAAAGGATCAAATCAAATTCTTCATTTAGCGCAAGATCTAGTCCTTTATATCCATCTTGAGCGATTTCTGTTTTAAATCCAGTTATCTCTAGATAATCTCTCTCTAATTCAGCTATACTTTCATCATCTTCTATTATCAATATCTTTTTCATTGACTATCCTCCCTACCTTATAATATATCTCAGTTTTACAATTATCTTTTAGGTAATGTTATTCTTATTGTAAGTCCATCATTATTAAAAGCTTTAATCTCTCCATCATGCGCTTCTATTATATGTTTTGCTATTGCTAATCCAAGTCCACTTCCTTCATTAGGCTTTGTGCGTGAAACGTCACCTCTATAAAAACTTAGAAATAACTTGGAGAGATCTTCATCGGTAACTCCTGAACCATTATCACTAATTTCTAATATTACAAATTCTTCATCTTCATACAATTTAATTTTTATTTTAACTTCATTCTTCTGCTTATATTTAACACTATTATCCAATATATTCAGAAGAACTCTATTTATTTCATTATAATCGAGTTTCACTAATGTTGAATTCTCACATTTACTTTCAAATGAAATTTCAACGTTTTTTCCATAAAACTCTTTCTTAGCACACCTGTAAAATCTCTCTATATATTCCTTAATGCTTACTACATCAAATTTAAATGGAAATCTGCCTGTATCTAATTTAGAAAAAAGGAACAGACTATCAACTAATACATCCATATCACACGCCTTAGTATAAATTGTGTCTAGATACTTTTTTTGTTTTTCAGGAGTATTTGCTACCCCATCACGTAACCCTTCCACATAACCTTTAATTGCAGTTAATGGTGTTCTTAAATCATGGGATATTCCTACCACTAGTTGCTTTCTATCTTCTTCATATTTTAGCTGCATATCGACCGAATGTTTTAATCTTAATCTCATTTCATCAAAATCGCCACAAACTTGTCCAAATTCATCATCACTTTCATAATTCATTTCAAAGTCCAGATTTCCGTTTTTTATCTGTTCAGCTCCATAGCTTAAAAGTTCTAAAGGACGAATTAATTTCTTATAAATCTTACTTGATAGTATAACATTAGTTATCGTAACAACAATTAGTGAAATTATAATAACTATTATTATATAACTTATTACCAAAGTTGACATTTCATTTTTTATGTCAATCCTTACAGGTTTATATGATGGATTTATTGCAATAATATTTACTACTTTATTATCCTTAACAAAGCTATTTTTAACTAAGGATATGGAGTTCATCTCTAAAACTAATGAATTAGATTTAAAAAGTACATCATCCCCTATCATTGAAATAGCTTCTTTATCCTTATCTTCAATATTTGATGATACAATTTCCCCATCATATGTTATTATTAGGTGATATCCCTTAGGATCAAGAAATTTCTGTAATTGCTCTGGAAATTTATCTAAATCATTTTTATTTTCTATATTTTTCATATCTGGTTTTAAACTTTGTTGAATGAAATAAGCATACTGATCATGCTCCCTATAACCTTCAAATCTATTTTCATAGGCCTTTGAAAATGGAATATTCATTATAAACGCAATAATAAATATGATAATTACAGGTATAATTAACATGAATATATTTGAAATGGTTAGACGTTTCTTTATTTTCATAATAGTTCCTCAACCAAATTCTTAATAACATATAAACTTGATAAATTTATTTTATCTGGATTCGTCAAAAGGGAATAATCCTTTATCCATAAATTACCTTGAACTATTTTGCATTCTTTTATTTCTTCCGTTGGATCTTCATCATAAACTTCTTCCAATTCCTTTGTCTTAGTAAGTACAACTATTCTTCTGCATGCCTCTTCATGCTCATCGTAAATGTTAAAAAAGCTGTTATATGAATCGTAGCTTCTAACTGATGTCACTACCTTTAAAAATAAATTATACCTTTCTGCTGCTTCAATTGCTTTTATCAATTCTTTTTTCATACTATCTCTCCATGTGAATTAAAATATTTCTTCAAAACTATAGTGTTTTATATAATAAAAAGGTTAAATATTCCTATATTATAGAATTTACTTATAATTTTAACTATAACTCTACTATATTTAATTTAATTATCTCATAGGCATATATCCTTTTCAATAAAGTTTACTTATATACTTATCAATCTTAACCCAAAATTGATGTTGACTAAAATATGTTTTACCTAAACAACTCATTTTTAAGGCTTTTCATTTCATTTTCTTCCAAGTACCTCCATTTTCCTGTTTCCAGATCATTAAGCTTTATATTCATTATTCTAATTCTTTCAAGTTTAATAACCTTATAACCTAAAGCTCCGCTCATCTTACGGATTTGTTTGTTCATTCCCTGAGTTAGTATAATTTTAAATGTATTATCATCTACCCTTTCTACTTGACATGGTCTTGTTTTAACAAATTTATTTTGTTCGCGTTCTATGTTTTTCAATTCTTTTAACTGTACTATGGACGAGTCACCTGGATCTTCTTCCCCTAGTAGAATTTCTTTATCTTCTATTTTCTTATATAAACCTAATTTATCACTTATCCTTCTAACACCAGAACTTTTATTCCCTGTAATCTCAACTCCATTAGACATCCTCTTTAAAAATTCATCATCAAAGTTTTTATTTACTTGAACTAAATATTCTTTTTCATGCATATTATCACTTTCTAAAATCCTATTAGCAACTTCACCATCATTAGTCATTAAAATAAGCCCTTGCGAGTCTTTATCTAATCTGCCAACTGGAAATATGTAGTGTGGATATTTCATATAGGAAATTATATTATCACTAACTTTATTCTCTGCAGTACAAGTAATTCCAACTGGTTTATTCAAGACAATGTATACTTTTTCCACTGTAGAAATTGGTTTGCCGTCAAATATTATTTCGTCTGAATCATTTACCCATTGTCCCTCAACACAATATCTTCCATTTATAATAATTCTCTTTTCTTCAATCAATCTATTTGTTTCCTTTCGAGAACAAATTCCATAGTTACTAAATAATTTATTTATCCTCATTGTTTACGCTATCCTTTCAAGCTAATAAAATTCAATTGTATATTAATATTAATCAAATATCATACTTTTAACAATAGCAAAAGCTTCTCTTGTATATGTTATAGGAATTAAATACCATACAGTGCGACTAGAATAATTGCTATAATTTACATATCCGTTTCTCTTTGCTAAGATACTGCTTCTAAGAGCATGAAAATCGCTTGTTACTATTTTAATATTAAGTTTATCTAGAGATTTTCCACTATTTTCTTCTATTTTTGCTTTTGAAAATTTAAGATTCTCATCTGTATTCCTTGAATTATCTTCAATTATTACTTTTTCCTCATCAACTCCTCTATTTAATAAATATTTTTTCATTGCATGTGATTCTGGCAGCTTCTCGTCCGATCCTTGTCCTCCTGATAAAACAATGAATCTATAATCATCTTCTTGTATGTATTCTAAAGCTGCATCCAATCTTCCTTGAAGGATTAAACTTGGGTTAGAGTTAGTATCAAGTCCTGCTCCTAAAACAATAATATAATCTGCATTACCCTTATTATATTTAGGATAATTAATTATAAAAATTTCTATTCCTAAAAAAAATATACCCCCTATACAAATTAGTACTTTTAAAACTCTAAAATACCTATATATAAACTTATTACTTTCTATTCTCCTCTTAATAAAATGATATATTATTAAAGTAACTCCTAAAATAAAAATAGGAATACTAAATGAGATTTTAGAGCTGCTTATAATATTTATTACTGCAATATATACTATAATAATTATACCAAAGATAATATCCAAATTTTTTTTCATACCATGCACTCCTTCATTAAAATAAAAAATATTCTGTTATAATATTTATGCACGAAAAAAGAGAATAATCTGATTTTTCATAGTCTTCCAAATTATTCTCTGTATCTTCTTATTATTTTTATTCTATAATTTTAGTATGTTTATCTACTATTATTTAATAATTCTCCTATTTCATCATTAGTAAATTCATATTTAGTATTGCAAAAGTTGCATACTATTTCCTCATTCTTTTTGTCATCATATATCTCTTGAAGCGTTTCCTTTCCAATAGATATTAAGGCTTTTTCAACTCTTTCTCTAGAACAATCACATTTATATTCTGGAGTTAAAGAATCTAATACTTTTAAATCCATTCCATCAAAAATATACTCTAAAATTTCTTCTATTGTTTTTCCTTCACTTATTAATGTAGTTATTGGTGGAATTTCTTCTAATCTATATGTTATAACATCTGCAAGAAGTTCATCTGCGCCAGGCATCATTTGCACTATAAATCCACCTGCCGCCTTTATAGATAAATCTCTATCAACCAATACACCAAGTGATACCGCTGATGGTGTTTGCTCAGATGCTGTGAAATAATATGCAAAATCTTCTGCTATTTCTCCAGTTTGTATAGGCACTTGTCCAATATATGGATCTCTAAGCCCTAAATCCTTTATTACATATAAAATACCATCTGTTCCAATAGCTCCTCCAACATCTAATTTTCCTTTTTCATTAAGAGGCCTATCAACATATGGATTTCCAATAAACCCTTTAACAGATGCATCGCTATGTGCAGTTACTGTTATTCCATTTATTTCCCCATTACCATTTATTTTTAAAGTTACAACTTCTTTTTCACTTTTTAGTGTAGTTCCTATAAGTGTACCTGCAGTTAACATTCTTCCTAAAGCTGCTGAAGCTACAGGCGTACATTCATGTATTTTACAGCCCTCATTTACTAAATTAGTAGTAATCCCTGCTATTATTCTAACCATTCCATCCTTAGCTGTTGCTCTAACTATTTTATCTTTCATTTTTATCTCATCTCCTATTTCACGTCTTATTTACTTACTATGTAAAGTATTCTTTCACTATTTTCATTTACTTCCTCATCAGAATATCCTGAAAATTTATTTATTATTCTAAAGTTACATTTTTTTAATATATCTTCTATATAGCTTTCTTTATAAGCTCTCTCAAAATGCTCTTCTTCAAATTTTTTATATAGTTCATTTTCGGTTTTTACGAAGAATGTTAAAAACATATTTAATACATCATCTTCAAATGAATTTTCCCATGTATAAAAAATTTCTTCAGAACTGTAAGTGTATATATTATTTCCGAGAACGGTAGAAAGTTTATAATACGAATTTATATCAAAAATAAATATACCATTTTCTTTTAAATGTTCATATACACTTGAGAAATAATCAAGCAAATCTTCATCCTCAGTTATATAATTAGTTGAGTCAAGAACAGAAGTTATAAGATCAAATCTTTTATTTAAACTTAACTCACACATATCTTGACAAATTACTTTTGCTTTAATTTTATTCTTTTTAAATTTATCAAAAGCTACATTTAACATATCATCCGACAAATCTACTGCATAAACAGTTTTAAAGTATTTTGCTACATTAATCGAAACATTTCCAGTTCCACATGCTAAATCCAAATAATCTTCAAACTTCAAATTATTTTCTCTACATATATTTATAATCTTATCTGCAACTTTATCATAATTAATATCTTCATATATTAATTCATCATATATATTGGCAAACTCTTTATAAGCCATCTGCTTTATCACGCCCTTAACGTAAATTTACTAATTCATCTAGTATATTATATCGTAATTATTTACTTAGTCAAATTAGTAAAAATATAGAAGCTTGTCATTTACTTTGGCACTTTTTTTCTTTTAGCCATTATTCCGCCTATTCTTCCGGTCTCTCCAGAAGATAGTCCGCCCCATCCTTCTTTATTAACTTTATCGATTAAACCAAGTTCTTCTGCAATTTCATATTTAACTTTTTCTCTCATTTTTTCAGCTTCAGTAAGCTCTTTATTTGCTTTAAGTTTTGCTTTTATTGTCTTTTTTACAGATTTATTACCCATTCTTTATCCCTACCAATCTTAATAATTAGTTTTTTATTGATATTTCTTTATTTATGAAAAGAATAAAAGAAATAAAAAAATTCTAAGTTACTTGAATTACACTATAAAAATAAATTGTAAAGTTTATCTTTTCATCCAATATTATTTCCTTCTATCACTTTACTATTCTATAAAAATATATTTTTACAAAAATTACATTTAATTTATAATATTTTGTAAGATTTATACGACATAATAGCTGCTAATAATTATTTCAACTTCTTGCATATATATGCATAAATATACACATTATTTCATTACTCCCCTAATTAATGGAATAAATAATTCTTTATGAATAGTTTTTTTTAACTTATTTTGCTCATTGACTTGATATTTATTCAATATTTAACTATAGTAATTGTATGTATAAAAATATTAATAAATAAATTTAGGAGGGATTATTGTGTATAATATTGCAATAGTTGGGGCTACTGGAAATGTAGGTAGAAAATTTTTAGAAATCTTAGAAGAAAGAAACTTTCCAGTAAATAATTTATATCTTTTTGCATCAAAGAGATCTGAAGGAAGTACTCTATCATTTAGAGGAAAGGATTATGTAGTTGAAGAAACTTGTGAAAAGAATATAAAAGATAAAAAAATAGATTATGCACTATTTTCAGCTGGCGGAGATGCTAGTACAGAATTTGCACCTATTTTTGCGCAATATGGGGCAGTAGTAATTGACAATAGCAGTGCATGGAGAATGGACCCTGAGGTGCCACTTGTAGTACCAGAAGTTAATCCAGAAGATATCAAACTTCATAAAGGAATAATTGCAAATCCAAATTGTTCAACAATCCAAGCAATGCCTATAATGAAAGCTTTACATGACAAATATGGAATTAAGAGAATAGTTTATTCAACATACCAAGCAGTATCTGGGGCTGGTGTCCAAGGTATAAGAGATTTAGAAGATGGTGTTAAGGGTGTTGCACCTAAGAAGTTCCCTTATCCTATTGCTGGTAATGTTTTACCTCATATAGATGTATTTTTAGAAGATGGTTACACTAAAGAAGAAGAAAAGATGATTAAAGAAACTAGAAAAATTCTTCATGAACCAGATTTAAGAGTAACTGCTACTACAGCTAGAGTTCCAGTACTTAATGGGCATAGTGAAAGCATCAATGTTGAACTTAATTCTGAATTTGATATAAAAGATATTTTCGAATTATTTGGAAACACTCAAGGTGTAACTGTATATGATAAAGTAGACGAATTAAAATATCCAACTGCTCTTGAAGTTTCAGGAAAAGACGACGTTTATGTTGGAAGAATCAGAAGAGATTTTAGTGTGGATAATGGTTTAAACCTATGGGTTGTTGGTGATAACATAAGAAAAGGTGCAGCACTTAATGCTATTCAAATTGCTGAAATAATGATAAAAGATAATAAATAGTTCTTAGTAATTAAGTTGGAGGAATCTGAATGTCAATATTTCAAGGCTCAGCTGTAGCTATAGTTACGCCATTTAATGAAAATGGAATAAACTTCGAATCACTTAAAAATTTATTAGAATGGCACGTTAAAGAAGGTACTGATGCCATTGTAATTTGTGGTACTACAGGTGAAGCTACTACGATGACAGAAAAAGAGAAAAAAGATGCAATTAAATTTACAGTTGATGTAATAAACAAAAGAATTCCTGTAATTGCAGGAACCGGTTCAAACAATACTGCTGCTGCTATTTCAATGAGTAAATATGCTGAAAGCGTTGGAGTAGATGGACTTCTTGTTATTACACCATATTACAATAAAACTACTCAAAATGGTTTGATAAAACATTTTAAAGCTATAAATGATGAGGTTAATACTCCTATTGTACTTTATAACGTACCGAGTAGGACAGGTGTTAATATTGCACCTAAAACTTTAGCTAAGCTTGCTGAATTAAGCAATGTTGTTGCGATAAAAGAAGCTAGCGGAAATATCAGCCAAATACTTCAAATGAAGGCGCTTTGCAGAGATTCTATAGATATTTATTCTGGTAATGATGATCAAATTGTATCTATAATGTCTATTGGAGGTATAGGCGTAATTTCAGTTTTAGCTAATATAATTCCAAGTAAAGTTCATGAAATAGCTGAAAAATGTTTAGCTAATAAATTTAAGGAAGCTTTAGATATTCAATTAGACACATTATCTTTAGCTAATACTTTATTTTTAGAAACGAATCCAATCCCAGTTAAAACAGCCATGAATCTTATGGGCCTCGATGTTGGTCCTTTAAGGCTTCCACTTTGTGAAATGGATAATAACAATGAGGAAATACTAAAAGCTGCTTTGCTAGATTATAAATTGATATAAGGTGATAATATGATAAAAATAGTATTAAATGGTTGCTCAGGTAAGATGGGTAAGATGATTACAGAGTGCGCTGATAAATTTAAGAACTTAGAGATTGTTGCTGGAATTGATAAATTTCCAAGTAATGCTCCATATCCTATCTTTGAAAGCACTGAGGATTTAAACATCCAATATGATGTTTTATTAGATTTTTCAAGAGCTGATGCTCTTCATAGTCTATTAGAAATAACAGAAAAAACTAACAAACCATTAGTAATATGTTCAACTGGCTTTACACCAGAAGATTTATCTTTAATAGATGAAAAGAGTACTACTCTTAAGCTATTTAGATCAGGTAACATGTCTTTTGGTATTAATTTAATTAATTCTCTTTTAAAGAAAGTAACTCCTCTACTCTATGGAAACTATGATATTGAAATAGTTGAAAAGCATCATAATCAAAAGGTGGATGCTCCAAGTGGAACTGCAATTATGCTTGCTGATTCCATAAAAGACTCTATAGAAGATACAACAAAGTACATCTATGGAAGAGAAGGAAATTCCAAAAGAGAAGAAAATGAAATTGGTATACATGCAGTTAGAGGTGGTGGTATAATTGGAGACCACGATGTTATCTTTGCCGGAACTGGTGAAGTAATAGAATTAACTCATAAAGCAATTTCAAGAGAAGTTTTTGCCGTTGGTGCCTTAAAAGCATGTGAGTATATGGCTTCTGTAACTAATCCAGGATTATATGACATGAGTGATGTTATAGGAATTCAATAAATTAGTTACTAACCATAATAAATAACTGTATTCTTGTTTCTAAGAATTTAGATGGATTATTCTAAGAATAATAACCATCTAAATTCCATTGAAACATATTATAAATGCTTATATTACTTATTTTTAGTGATATAAGCATTTATAATATTATCATCTACTTGTATCATTAACTGCTCTATTAAAGGCGATCAATCGAATTCAAATAATTCTGCTCATTAATCTTACATATCTATCCTAACATTCCCACTTATTTTTCTTCATATCAACATGATTACTATCTTTAAAGGATACTCCTTCTTCTAATAGCAGAAATCGTTGTTCCTCCCACCCTGGTACCAATCTTCCAGCATGATTTACCACACGATGGCATGGATATTGTCCATAAGCTTCTGCCTGGCTAAGAACCCTCCCGATAAGCCGTGCATTTTTGTCTCTACCAATAAGACTGGCAATTTGTCCATATGTAGCTACTTTCCCTTCAGGGATTTCTTCTACAACTGAAAGTACTTCATAAATTAATTGTTCATTCATTATCTTTTTCATATATTCACCTTTTATAATAATCCTTGCTTGAAGATATTGTATTGTGATGTTTTGTACTCTATCTTAATGTTTAATCTTCTGTTTTGATTATACAATACTAACAAAAAAGTAAACATTGTGTCAACGTAACACAATGAAGAGCAGTTATAATGAATCACCTGCTAAATTTACTTAAGCTATTTCGGATAGTTATTGAGTTTTACTTTGTTTAGCGAGTTCCCATGCTCGGAACACCATGAAGAAAAAAGCACCTGTAAAAACAGATGCTTTCATATCTCTATCTTTATAAGTATTTTTAATACCTTAACTATTCTTTAATATAAGAACAACAGTAATCTGCCACTTCTTTTACTATTAGACTGAATTTAGAATTTGCAGGTACCATAAAAGTATCTCCTTCTTTGTATGTAACAAATTTATCTGAACCTGGTAATTTTACATCCATTGAACCTCCTAGGATCTCCATTGCCTCTTTATCTCCAGTTCCAAATTCGTAATCTCCAGGTAACATTATCCCCAAAGTTTTTCTTTCACCATCTTCAAATATGATGGTTCTGCTAGTTACATTTCCATCGAAATATACATTTGCTTTTTTTACTGCTGTAACATTTTTAAATTCGCTCATTGTTATGCCCCCTATTTTTATTTATTATTTATATTAAAGAGTTCATTAAATAATAGCTTATCTTATTGTTTCTAAAATTTTTAATTAGCAATTTGTGAAATTTGATTTTAAAAATCTTTCAAATCTATCAAATGCCTCTTTTAAAATTTCATCACTATAGCAATATGAAATTCTCATATATCCTTCCCCTAAATCACCAAAGGCTGTACCTGGTACGCAAGCAAGCTTTCCTTCATTTAATAACTTTTCACAGAACTCTTCAGAAGACATATTGAACTTTTTAATTGAAGGAAATATATAAAATGCTCCCTTAGGTTCTGCAACTTCCAAATTAAGATCCCTTAATCTATTCAAACAGTAGTCTTTTCTTCTTTCAAAGGTCTTTCTCATATTTTCTACATCATTTAAAGATTTTTTTAGCCCTTCAAGAACTCCATATTGTGCAATAGAAGGTGCACACGAAACACCATATTGATGTACTTTCATTATTTCTTTCATGTACTGTTCACAGCATGCAACATAACCTATTCTAAGCCCTGTCATAGAAAATATTTTAGAGAACCCACTTACATATATAACTTTATCTTTTATTTCTTTTGCTTGCGCTATTGAATAATAATCATCGAAAATTATAGATGAGTACATTTCATCTGTTATTACTATGATATCTTTATCTTTTATTAATTGAACAAGTTCATTTCTTTGCTCGTTAGATAAAATTGCACCTGTAGGATTTGATGGAAATGACAACATTAATACTTTAATATTTTCACTATCTAATTTTTCTTTAATTTTATCTATGTCTAATGTGAAATCTTCATTTAGAGGATATGTTACTACATCTGCCCCTATCATTATAGAAATATTTTCATAAGCTGGATAAGCAGGTCCAGGTATTAATATTTTATCTCCTGAATTCATAACAGCAAATAATACTGAATATAATCCTTCACTTCCACCAACTGTTATGCATATTTCATCTTTATTATATTCAATATCAAATGTTCTTAAGTAATTACAAATTTCTTCTCTAAGTTCGTCAACACCTGCATTTGATGTATAAACTGTTTTATTATCTCTTATAGCCTGAATCATAGCCTCAGATATATCTATTGGCACAGGAAAATCTGGCTGTCCGATGGTTAGTGATATTGCTCCTTCAACTTTCTTAACTTTCTCGGCAAATCTTCTTATTCCCGAGATTTGTATTTTCTCTACTTGTTTATTCATAATTTATGCGCCCCCGTTTTGCAATATAAACTTATTTTACCTCATTAATAAAATTGATTCAAACTATTTGTGTTTTTTTACTTATTCCCCTTTTAATTGCGTTCAATCTTTATTATAATAAGGATGATTGCGAAAATAATGGAAAGGGTGATATAATGTCATATAATTTAACGGATCCTTATGAAATTGCTAGATTTATTAAGGAATCAAAAAAATCTACTCCAGTAAAAGTCTATGTTAATGGAGATTTAAGCAATGCTGAAATGAATGATGTAGAGTGGTACGGTTCTAACGGATTTTATATACTAATGGGAGAATCTGATTCTATAACTAAAATAGTTTTAGATAATAAACATCTTATAAAACACTTTAGAATAGAAAATGATAGAAGAAATTCTGCTATTCCAATGCTAGATTTACTTGAAGTTGACGCTAGAATTGAGCCAGGTGCTATCATCAGAGATAAGGTTACTATTGGTAAAAATGCAGTAATAATGATGGGTGCAGTAATAAACATTGGTGCTGAAATCGGAGATGGAACTATGGTTGACATGAATGCTGTAGTTGGTGCTCGTGGGCAATTAGGTAAGAATGTTCATCTAGGTGCTGGTGCTGTTGTTGCTGGAGTATTAGAACCACCAAGCAAAGAACCATGTATGATTGGCGATAATGCCTTAATTGGTGCTAATTCTGTAATCCTTGAAGGCGTTAAGATAGGTGCAGGTAGCGTTGTAGCTGCTGGTTCTGTTGTTACAGAAGATGTTCCAGACAACGTTGTTGTAGCTGGTTCTCCTGCTAAGATAATCAAGGCAGTAGATGACAAGACAAAAGATAAAACTCAAATATTAGATGACTTAAGAAAGTAATTATTTTTTATTAGAAATTCAAAATTACATAATATATTATTGAGAAAGTACCTATCAGATGTATAAAGTTAATATACTGGTTATTTCTCATAATTAAATAAAAGGTTTCAATAAATCTATATTAATTGAAACCTTTTTATTTACCAAAAAAAATACTATATTTATGTTACATAATGCTTATAGCTTTTTCGAATTTAGAATATTTATTTTAATTAAATAAACAATTCTATACTGCGCCCTCTTCTCCAGTGCTCTCTTCCTTATTAGCTCTTTCCATTTTTGAGATTGATACCTCATATGCAATCTTTTTCACAACTTCACTATCAGATACCTTTTTTTGATATTCTCTGCTTTGAAGTCTTCCCCATACCTTAATATTATCTCCAACATTTAAAGTTTGACAGAATCTTGAGTTCCTTCCCCAGGCAATAGTTGGAATATAATCTGATTTATTGTATGCTCTATTTACGGCAAGTAATACATCTGCAATCTCACGTCCAAATGGTGTAGTTCTATAAATAGGCTCCTTACAAATGTATCCATCTAAAAATATTTCATTGGGATTTTTACTTCTTTCTAGACATGGTTCAATGTTTCTTGCAAAAACAGTAAGTATTAGCTTGTTAGATCCATCAATAAACTTGTTATAAGATCTAAGTTGACCTTCAACAATTATTTCCACACCCTCATCAAGCTTTATGTCACTTAGTAATCTTTCTGAAACAGTAATATTTAATTTATCTACTGAATCACTTAATCTCATTACATCTAAATCAAAAGTGTAGAAACCCTCCCCATACATTTCATGACTAAACTCTAATCCAGATGTTACCTTGCCTTCAAGGTAAATTTTGTTATTTAACATCAAATTATCCATTGTAATCCCTCTCTCCATCGGAAATTATTTTATTTTGTGTAATATATGCTCCCACTAGCATATATTACCATTATAATACAAAAACTAGTTTATTTTCAATAAATATTAATTATTTTTATGTTGAATCCCTTGATTGTCTACGCTATAGTTATCTGAATATATCATTTGACCTACTGATTTAAACTCATATCCTTTATCCTTTAGTTCTTTAATAATTCTATCTAAATTATTTGGAGTATACTTTGCATTATTATGAAAAAGAAGTATAGATCCTGGTTTAACGTTTTTCATAACTCTGTTATATTCAGTTTCTTCAGATATCTCTTTCCAATCTACAGAATCAACACTCCATTGAATTGGTACATATCCTAGGTTTCTTACTTTTGAAAAAGCCTCTTTATTATAATCTCCACTTGGAAACCTAAATAGCTTAGGTCTTTCACCTGTATATTTTTCAATTGTATCATTAGTCTTTTCTATCTCCTCTTTCATTCTATCTGCTCCTATTTTAGTGAACATAGGATGTTTGTAGCTATGATTACCTATTTCATGCCCCCTCTCCTTTATTGCCTTAAGCTTCTCCACATTGTCCTCGCTGTAATTTACCCATCCCCCCATTATGAAGAATGTTCCTTTTACATTATATTTGTCCAATATGTCTAATATTACATTCAAATTATCTTTTTCTGCCCAATTTATATCAAATGTTAAACTAATAACTTTTTCATTAGTATCAACACAATATATAGGATCTTCTTCCTGAATGTTACCCATTGCCTGTATCGCTTTGCTAATCCCTATAGATATAAATACTAAAAAGATAATCAAAAATATGTCAATACCGATTCTCTTTTTCTTCCACGTCACTTTCCATGCTCCTTTTAACTTTATATTTTATTAGGCGTTTGCGAAACGCCGCAACCCGCAGAAATGCGGGATATTTTTTTAGCAAAATAAAATAACTCCTCACTGATTTATGGTAAAATTGAATTGCCTAAAAACAAAACTACCATATACCTCAGAAAGGAGTCATATATATGATAACATATAAACAGCTTTCTTTGGCAGATGTTTATTCTGATTGCAAAGAAAAATTTGAAAATGATAAATTCCAATTTCTTTCTTTACTCGAAAACACTATCGACCTTGATGAGTTAGTTCCTGCATCTTTCATTAACCATTTTTACGCTTCCACAGGAAGGCCGCGAAAATATCAGCTTTATGCTATGATCAGTGCTTTAATTTTACAACGCATTTTTTCTATTCCTACAGATTCTCTTTTAATTATTTTCCTTAAATATTCTCAAGAACTAAGAGACTTCTGCGGCTTTTTAAGAGTTCCTGATTCATCTAAGTTTACTCGTTTCAAGCAGGACTTTCTTTTGGACTTACAATCCATGTTCGATAATCTTGTTGATATTACTGAACCGATATGCCAACAGATTGATACGGCTCTTGCTTCCATGACTATTTTTGATACTTCAGGCCTTGAAGCATTTGTCACTGAAAATAATCCTAAATATGCTAATCGCATTATAAAACAGCTTAAAAATTTTAAGAAAGCATGCAATTTAGATGACTCTTATGATCCTTATAAAGCTGCCTATGGCTCTATGCCATCACACGCTTCAGCCAACCCTGCCATCCAACAAATGTATATTAATGGGCATTTTTGCTATGCTTTTAAATTCGGAATCATTACTAATGGCCTCGGTATCGTAAGAGATATTTCGTTCTATAATAAAGATTTTCTCAATGCTCATCCTGATATTATTGTTGAGAAAAAATCTGATTCACCTGATGAAGATAAATCTCTTGCAGATTCTAAGGCTCTTATCCCTGTTCTCAAAGATTTTTTTAACAAGCATCCATTAATAAGTCCAAAAACCTTTTTAGGAGATGCTGCTTTTGACAGTATTCAAATTTATCGTGATCTTCTTCTCGAATTAAAATTTGATAAAGCATATATTCCTTTAAAAACTAGGCTTACACTAGAAAATGCTGATTGCCCTTTAAACGAAGACGGCATTCCATGCTGTCCGAATGATCCTTCTATTCCAATGAAACGTGAAGGTAGTAAAAGTCATCTTCGTTCTAGAATTCCAACAATGAAGTTTGTATGCCCTAAAATGAAATGGTTATATAACAAAGAAACCAAAAAGAGCAAACGTGTAACTCAATGTGAAAATCCATGTACAAATTCCTTATGTGGACGAATGTTTTATATTTATCCTGAAAAGAATCTGCGCGCATATCCTGGAATAACACGAGGAACCCAAGAATGGAGTAATACTTATAAAATCAGAGTAGCTGTTGAAAAAAATATAAATCACTTCAAATATAGTTACTGCGTCGCGGAGCGTAAGACTCAAAATGAGCAAACACTTCATGCTGATTTACTTCTAGCCGGAATAACTCAACTAATAACAGTTATCGTGGCAGATAAAATTCATAAACATAAATATATCCGAAGCTTAAAGCCATTAATTGCATAAAATTTATTTATAAAAATTGGAATTCACCTTCGCTTTATTTCGTGCGCCCTTTTTTAAGAAGTCAACTATTATATTTGTATAGCAGGAACCATTAAATCCATTAATAATGTTTTTGCAACTTCAAATCAATCATTATTCATTTTTATCAATGAGTTTCGCAATTATCTATTATATTTTATATTTAAACTATATGCATTACATATTTTTTTATGCTATTAAGTAAACTTAAACTTATAAATTATGATATACTCCTATTCACTAAAAAAAAATTTGTGTTATAATAAAAGGAGATTTTCATCAATTATGGAGGTAATTATGTACGAAAGTTCATCAGAATTAGCAGAAAATAAGTTATTAATGTTATATGTTTTAAAATCAATAAAAAATCCTATATCAAATACTCAGCTTACTGAAATAATTCTTGAAAATAACTTTATTAATTATTTTACATTCCAGCAATATTTATCAGAGCTTGAGGAATCTAAATTCGTTGAATATCATGATGTAAATGATAAAAAATTATTGATATTAACAGAAAAAGGAGATAATGTTCTCTCTTTATTTAAAGATAGAATATCCCCTTCAAAAATGTCTACTATTAATGACTATATAAAAGAAAAAATAGAGTCTATAAAAAAGGAATTAACTATACATTCTGATTACACATTAGGTGCAAACGATAGTTTTATTGTTAACCTTAAAGCTGTAGAAAACGACTCGTTATTAATGGAATTAAAATTATCAGTTCCATCCAAAAATCAAGCTACTTCAATTTGTGCTAAATGGAAAGAAAATCCTTCCGAAATTTATACCAATATAATAAGTTTATTAATTAATTAAAGTTACTTTTATCGATTTAAGACATAATCAAAAAAATAATATTTCCATCGGCCACGCCTATTTTCCACAATTGGAAGTTTGACTCGCATGCGCTCACTGAGTAAGCGATTCACACCAAATCATAGATTTGGGTTCTCTGTTTATCAGCGGAATGCCCTAATATCAGGCTATGGGTCCATTCTACTTCCTTGCCTGATAAAAAATAATCATGGTATTTTGGACTTGTTATTTTCTTTCATATGTCTAAGTTAAAGTCATACCATTGGGTTCATTTCCTATTGGTATGGTTTTTATTCTCCTATTTTTCATATCTATTATCTTCAGTACTCCATTCAAAAAATCTCCAACAAATATGTTATCTCTAGATTTCACTATTCCTCTAGGCATTCCGCCAATATCAATTTTTTCCTCTTCTTTAAGTTCATTTAAATTTACAATACTTATAGAACCATCACATAAATTAGAAACATATAGGAAGCTGTCTTCTTCAAATAAATCTACTGGCGAGTGTCCAACTTGAATTTTATTTATTAATTCAAGAGTATTTAAATCTATTATTCCAACACTACCATTTTTATCACGCCCAAGATAACTCATACATACGTATAAATATTTTTTATTTTGTGATACGCTTATCTTTGCAGGAGTATTTTCTACTTTAATTCGTTTTATCTCCTTATTATTTATATAGTCAATTATAGATATACTGTCATCTCCCATATTACTTATAAAAACTAAATTTCTATCTTTTAATAATGTGATATTATGAGGAAATCTTCCTGTTGGTATTTCGAAATTAATCCTATCATTTAGCAAATCGTATATTATTAAAGAGTCAGATTCTCCGCACGAAACATAAGCAATATCATTATAAGCCACTATATCATTTGGATGCGCTCCTACATATATATTGCTTTCTTCTTTAAAACTATTAAAATCTATCAACGATATGCTATTATTATAGTTATTTGCAACTAATAGCTTATTTTTATATAATGATAATCCATGAGGGCCAAATGGACCTTCACCAATAGATAAAACTATATTTTGAGTATTTAGATTCTCAGTGTTTATTTTATTCAAACTATCTGAACCAGTATTGCATAAAACAATATAACTCACTCCATTCCCCCCTTTTAAGATAATCATTCTACTATCTATAATATATTCTGAATATATATTATTGGTACAACTTATTAACTTCATTATCTTTATTTATTGACAAATTTCTTGTATAATAAAGTGAGCTTAACTAATTACATTTTCAAAGTAAGTAATTTTGGAAAATTCTTTATAGCTGCTTACTTTTCATGTATATGGTTATATTTTATCTTAAGGAGTGTGTGGAATGTTTTCATATAAAACAACTGGTGTTTGTTCATCTACAATAAATCTTGAAATTGAGAATAATATTCTTAAAAATGTAGAATTCGTTGGAGGATGTGCTGGAAACTTATTAGGCATTGGTCAATTAGTTAAAGGTATGCCTGTGGATGATATAATAAAAAGATTAGGTGGAATAGATTGCAGAAATAAAGGAACATCTTGTCCTGATCAGCTATCAAAAGCACTATTAGCTTGGAAGAAAGAAAATTCTATAAACTAAAAATAGATTATAAATTTCTAGCAATAATTTATTCAATTTTGCTAACATAAAAACCATGCATAAGAAACTCTTCTTTCTTATGCATGGTTTTTATGTTTTATTGAACTTCAATCCGTACTATTTTTATTGCAAATAGTCTTCTCTCTCCCCAGATAGTAATGATAAAGTATTTGTTATTTCCTCAATTACATCTTTATAACTTAGATATATTTGAATTTTTATAACACTATAATCTTCACTTATCTCTTCTACTTTTCCATAAAGATATTTACCTTTATCTATTAAATTCTTTAATATTAAATTATTGTCTTTTGGAACATACCCCATTACAAATCCTTCTGTTGTTATAACTTCAATTGCATTTTTATCATATTCATTATCAGAATCTCTTTTTAAATATACAATATCCTCTTCCAATAATTTATTGTATATTTCACTCATATCAAAGTAGCTTGTTCCAGCAATATTTACACTGGTTAAATATATATCTTTAACATGAGCATCAATATGCATATTCTCATCTATTTGAACATATTTTTTATTCTTTTTGCTACTTGATTTAATCAAAAGTGAATTTAATGCTCTTCGTACATCACTAACAATCTCTGTGCTAATAGCGTCCTTAATAGTTTCTTTATCCAATGAATCAAACTCGTCTTTAAATCTTTGAAGATTTGCAGCCGCTTGAATTCTAGTCTCAATTAAAGGTGATTTTAGCGCCTGAAAGTTAATATCCTTATATTCATCTATAAAATCTTCATATTGTGCATATTTTATAATTATAAAGAAACAAATTTGTGCTATATCCTCATAAAGTAAATTTTCTATTTTTAATTCATCCTGTCCGCTTAATATTTCAGTCATTGGTAATTTTTCCAACCCTAATTTAAAAGCACATTTTTTTATAGCCTTATTTCCAATGGAAAATGCATATTTATATAAAAGTGCATTTGTATAATCTCTTTTTATAATTAATTCAAATTCACTTTTCTTTAATCTATACTTCGTTCTATCTGCACAACTTATTAATACACTACTTTCAATTTCTATATTGTGAACTTCATTCGCAATTACATTATGCCACAACTCTTTCTTGCAAATTTTTTTACAATTATCTACTATTTCTTTATAATCATTATTTAACTTATACGAATTTGAATTTCCTTTATTCTTATATTCATCAATAATAATAGCTTCTATTGAATATAATATTGAAATTACAGCATATAACGAATATATGCCACCACTTATATTATCAATAATTTCTAATAACTTATTGCAAACTTTTGTTGAATACTTAATATCATCCAAACTATAGTCTGAAAGCAATGTACTGAAAGATTTTGCAAAAACTTCAATCTCTTCTTTTGAAAATTTTGTATCCTCCAAATAGCTCAGAAGATCTAATGAAAGCATAGTGTAAGATAATAATTCCGTAATGCCAACACTATTATCACAACCTTTTTCAATCATCCATTTTTTTATCTCATAAGTTGTAGGAGTAAGATTCATTATACAAAATATCTTCCCATATCCTTTAGATCTTTTTGAAATCTCAAAAATTATATTATTACAACTTCCAATATATTCATATGACTTGATTGTATAGAAAATATATTCATTATGAATAGAAAACACATTTAATATATCCTTCAAGTTTTTAATGCTGCATATAGGCGAAAGTAATATCCCTAATTTCACCGCTTCTGAATACGAACTCTCTTTAAGTAAATTATTTACTCTCTTGCTCATTGCTTGTAACATCTCTTTATTATTCTCCATCGAGTCTTTGAAGATTTTAATCAAGTTTTCATAATAACCGATGATTGGATTTAACGTAATATAATCATGGACACTTGATAATTTTTCTTCATCCAAAGCATAATTACATAAATGTCCTACTAGCTCACTAGCTAGCCTATTCTTTTCATAATCCTGAAGTTTACGAACTTTGTTCGTAATAATCTTAAATTCCCTTCTTCCAGCCACTTCAAAGTCTTGATAGCTATATAGTGTATCTGGATTTCTATCACGAAATTCTTTTAAATCATAATAGATTGAGTTCTTATTATTGATGTAATTTTCTATTTCTATCTTAACCATATAACTTTCACTACTCCTTTTAATCAAAATTCCGAAGCTTGCCTCGGAATCTTTTGATTTATATTCTTTTAGACTAATTCGGAAAATATATGTGCCCCAATTCTACTTATTAGGAAATTTATTTCTTATAATTTTTCTCATATCTCCAATCATGTATAATGATCCACTAACTACAATTAAATCCTCTTCCTTAGCTTCTTTTAACGCTAGAGAAAAAGCCTCTTCATAACTTTCTAATGCAATAGTATTTGAATTATAGTTTAATATTTCCTCTTTCAAATTTTCACTAAGTTCAGCTCTTTCACTATGTGGTGTAAGTGCATAAACTTTTTCAGCTAATGGTGTTATTTCCTGTACCATTTCTTTTACTTGCTTATCTGCTAAAATACCAAGCAATAAGTATAATTTATTATATTTAAAATACTTTTCTATATTTTTTCTAAGAGCTTTAATTCCATCTATATTGTGTGCCCCATCAATTACTATCGTAGGTTTCTTTTTTAAGACCTCGAGTCTTCCTATCCATACAACTTCCTGTAAAGCTTTCTCAATTAAGCTTGTATTTAATTCTATTTTTTCATTCTCGCATAATACCTCTATTGCACTTAAAGCAACTCCCAAATTTAATATTTGATGTTCTCCAAGCAAAGGAAATTTAATCTTATATATATTTTTAATACTTTTAACAACTACATTTTGATAAAAATCATCATAATTGATATCAACCAATTTTCCATTTTGTTCATTCACAAAATATACTTTTGATTTTTTTTCTTCCGCTATCTTTAATATTACTTCTTCTGCCTCTTTTTTTTGAGGATAGAGTACAACCGGTATATTTTCTTTTATAATTCCGGCCTTTTCTTTTGCGATATCTTTTAAATTATCACCCAATATATTTATATGATCTAAACTTACTGATGTTATTACACTAACCTTAGGCGTTAATACATTGGTAGAATCTAATCTTCCACCAAGACCAACTTCAATTACTCCATAATCTATTTTTTCTCTATAGAAATGCAAAAACATTAATGCAGTTATGATTTCAAACTCAGTAGGATGTTCATATCCTTCTTCAATTACTTTATTAACTACTAATTTAATTTCTTCTACTAAGTCTACTAATGATTTTTTGCTAATATTACTTCCATTTATTTGAATTCTTTCTTCAAATTCTTCTAAATATGGGGATGTATACATTCCGACTTTATATCCCATTCCAATCAATATTTTTGATGTCATAGCTGTAGTTGATCCCTTGCCATTAGTCCCTGCAATATGGATAAGTTTAAGTTTTTCATGTGGATTTCCAAGTAACTCTAAAATTCTAAAAGTTCTTTCAAGTCCATAATTAGACCCAAACTTCCCCACGCTTGTAATATAATCCATTGCGTCTTTATAAGTCATGCTCATTTTTCTTACCTCTTTGTCTTTTATGTTTTTCTATAAATGCAAATTCTAAATAGTATGTATTTACTTTACATTATATCTTAATTCTAGTGAAATGACTAATTAAATGCTAAACAAAAACATCCCTGAACTAAATTTATTCTATAATTCTTCAAGAAAAAAATCGAAGGTGACTGTGGTTAAGTTTCGTATTGTGCCTTTGCGCCCTTTTCATAATATCTATAATCTTCTTTTACACCAATTTCTAAACTTATCAAATTCACTTAATAATAGAGATATTAATATACTAGCTAATAAAATAGACAATATAATCAACACAGAATTTGTAACTGAAATTTCAATTTCCCAAAACAATATTACTAACTTTATTCCCGTAAAAATTAATATACATCCAACTCCATATTTCATGAACTTGAACATATTATTCATCTTTTCTAATATATAGTACATACTTCTAAGTCCTAAAATCGCAAAAATATTAGAGGTATAAACTATGAAAGTATCCGTTGTTATCGAAAAAATAGCTGGAATTGAATCTATTGCAAAAATAATATCTGAAAATTCTATTATTAAAAGTACTATAAAAAGAGGTGTAGCATAAATAATCTTATTCTGCCTAACAAAAAATTTATTTCCATGCAAAACATTTGTTATAGGCATTATCCTTCTTAAAATCTTAACTGCCAAATTATCATGAAATTGAATATTATCATCTTCCCTAAGAAATATTTTTGCACCACTAAGTAGCAATAATACTCCAAAGATAGATAATATAAAACTAAATTTATTTACCATAGCTACGCCAAGTAAAATGAAAATTAACCTTAATACCATCGCCCCTATAACGCCATATAGAAGTATCCTTTCCTGGTATTCTTCCTGTATTCTAAAACTTGAAAATATCATCAGAAATAAAAATAAATTATCTAAACTTAACGACATTTCTACTATGTAACCACCAAAGTATTCTATTGCTGATGTTTCACCTCGTGTGTAATATATAATAATATTAAATAAGATTGATAAGGATATCCAAAAAATTAAGTTAAGTAAATGCCTTCTCGTTTTCAAAATTCAAACGCCTCCATATATATTATTCTAGAATTATATATATTAATAATCCTCCTATTATATCCTTACCTTGCAAAAATTTTTAACTTTTTTATCTTACTAACTATATGATAATTAAAATTATTGTGAGGTTAATAATTCAATGCATATTGGGTTATATGCTCTAATAGCCTCCTTATCTTTCAGCGTAATATGAACACCTAAAAAAAATAAAAAGATATTGCTAAGTTCCAAGGAACTTAGCAATATCTTTTTTACTGAATTTCATTAAAATTATTTTAAAGCTTCAATTCTAACTTTAACAGCTTCTAACATTTCAACATACTTAACTCTCTTTTCTTTTTCAGCGTCAACAACTGCTGCTGGTGCTTTAGCAACAAAACCTTGATTTCCTAGCTTTTTATCTATTCTATCAATTTCTCCTTCTAGTTTCTTTGCTTCTTTATTTAATCTGTCTAATTCCTTATCTTTGTCTACTAAGTCAAGTAGCGGCATAAATAATTCTCCGCCTTTAACAACTAGAGATACAGCATTTGCAGGAACATTAGCCTTATCACTAATAAATTCTACTTCTGATGCAGACGCTAACTTTTCAATGTATGCTACACCTGAGTTAAATGCTTTTTTAGCATCCTCAGCTATATAGCAGATTACTTTTGCCTTTCTTGAAGGTGGTACGTTCATTTCAGCTCTAACATTTCTTAAACCTTTTATAGCTTCAATTACAAATGCCATATCATCTTCTGCTTCTTTATTTACTAAAGCTTCGTCAAATTCAGGCCAAGCTGAAGTTGTTATAGTTTCCTCATCACTTAAGTGAGTGAATATTTCTTCTGTTATAAATGGCATAGCTGGGTGTAATAATTTTAATCCTGTAATTAAAACTGTATTTAATACGTTGTAAACTATTCCCTTAGCTTTCTCATCTTCTCCATAGAATACAGGTTTAACAAGTTCTATATACCAATCACAGAATTCAGTCCACATAAAGTCATAAACTTTTTGCATAGCAATTCCAAGTTCATATTTTTCCATGTTTTCTGTTACTTCTTTTATTAAAGTATTCATTTCTGATAATATCCACTTATCAGCTAAAGAATATTCTTTGCAGTCTTTATATTTGTTCATTACTTCTTTATCAAGGTTCATCATTACAAATCTTGAAGCATTCCAAATCTTATTTGCAAAGTTTCTTGATGATTCAACTCTTTCAGGATAATATCTCATATCATTTCCTGGAGCATTACCAGTAGCTATCATAAATCTTAAGGCATCAGCACCATAAGTTTCAATTACTTCTAGTGGATCAACACCATTTCCTAAAGATTTACTCATCTTTCTACCTTGAGAATCTCTAATTAAACCATGAATAAGAACTGTATTAAATGGAGTTTCTCCCATGCAGTGAAGTCCTGAGAATATCATTCTTGCAACCCAGAAGAAGATAATATCATGTCCTGTAACTAATGTACTTGTTGGATAGAAGTATTCTAAGTCTTCTGTTTTGTTTGGCCAGCCAAGTGTTGAGAATGGCCATAATGCTGAAGAGAACCATGTATCAAGTACATCATTATCTTGTTTAATATTGGAGCTTCCGCATTTAGTACATGCCTTTGGAGCATCTTCAAGTACCATCATTTCTCCGCAATCTTGACAATAATATACTGGAATTCTATGTCCCCACCATAATTGTCTTGAAATACACCAGTCTTGGATATTTTCCATCCAGTTGAAGTATATCTTATCAAATCTTTCAGGAACAAATTTAGTTTTGCCATTCTTAACTACTTCTACTGCTGGCTTTGCAAGACTTTCCATCTTAACATACCATTGTTTTGAGATTATAGGTTCTACCGTAGTTCCGCACCTATCATGAGTTCCAACATTATGAGCGTGATCTTTTATCTTAACTAAGAGACCTGCTTCTTCTAAATCCTTAACTATAGCTTTTCTTGCTTCATATCTATCTAGACCTTTATATTTACCACCTTTTTCATTGATAATTCCCTTATCATCCATTACTCTTATGATTTCTAAGTTATGTCTTTTACCAACTTCAAAGTCGTTAGGATCATGAGCTGGAGTCATCTTAACTGCACCAGTTCCAAATTCTAAATCTACATATTCATCGCCAACTATAGGAATCTCTCTATTAACTAGAGGAAGTATTACAGTTTTACCTATAAGGTGTTTATATCTTTCATCATTAGGATTTACAGCTACACCACTATCTCCAAGCAATGTTTCAGGTCTAGTTGTTGCTATTTCAATAACCCCGCTTCCATCAGCTAATGGGTAATTGATATGCCAAAAATGCCCTGCTTGTTCTTCATATTCAATTTCTGCATCTGATAATGCTGTTTGACAGTGTGTACACCAGTTAGTTATTCTATTCCCTTGATAAATCAAACCTTCATTATAAAGCTTAACAAATACATGTTTTACAGCAGCACTAAGGTTTTCATCCATTGTAAATGCTTCTCTTGTAAAGTCTGCAGATACCCCAAGCTTTTTAACTTGGTTTCTTATTGTAGCTCTATACTTGTCACTCCATTCCCAAACTTTTTCAAGGAATGCTTCTCTTCCCATTTCTTTTTTATCATAACCTTGTTCTGCTAACTGATTTGCAACTTTAACTTCTGTCGCAATTGACGCATGGTCTTCTCCTGGTAACCATAATGTACAATATCCTTGCATTCTCTTAAATCTAATAAGCATATCTTGAAGAGTATCATCAAAAGCATGCCCTAAGTGAAGCTGCCCAGTTATGTTTGGTGGCGGCATGATTATTGTATATGGTTTTTTATTCTTATCGATTACTGGAGTAAAGTATCCCTTCTCCTCCCAATTTTTATAGATCCTATCTTCAAATTCTTTTGGATCATATGTAGTTGATATATTTTTTATTTCTTCTGACATTTTAATTCCTCCAAACTTAGTTAAACTAACAATTAACTTGTTAACTTGTTAACTTTTTATATTCTAAACAATAAATATTGTAAAGAATATTTATTCCTAAGAATATATATTCTTTAGAATATGCACTGCAATTGCTGTGTCTTAATAAGTTAAATCCGACTCACATTCAGTCTCTTTGGGCTTTCGAATAAGCGAATATAAAATACAGACTGTGAAAGTTCCAAGAAGCAAATATAAAATTTTGATTCTCAACGCAAATAGAGCCCTCATCACAAAAGGACGAAAGCTCGCGGTACCACCTTTATTTCCACATATACAGAATTACTGCATTAATGGACTCTTAATTTAAATAACGATTCAGACAAACCGTCTTTAGCTACTATTATTTCACTAAAGAAGCTCAAAAGCTACCTTCAAAATTTCTTGCATAAGGGTTTTCAGCGCCTCCCTCTCTCTTCCTAGTTCTTGCTAGTTCTTTCTAAATCTATGATTTAGCTAAAGAACTGTACTCCTCAGCTCGTCTGAGTGAGTTTCCTTGCTAAAAGAACCGTACTCCTAAACTCTCCTGAGTTAGTTTCCTTTTAATGCTCAAAAATTTCTACTCCTCTTTTTCATTGCTTTTATATATTATATTATTACTTTAACTCACATAAACTTCATGATTAACTTTAAAGTGTTAATCATGAAATTTGAACTCTCACTTATGATATCTTATAGTATAATTTTTGTCAATAATAGTTTTCCAGTACTTTTTCTATGATAGTCTGACTTATAATACTTTTTCAAGACCATTATAAGTTTTATCCTATTTAACCCGCATTATTCCTATAAATATTTATATATGTTCCTATGTATATAGAAACATATTTTTCTATATACATAGATAAATTTAATCATATATTACTTTAAAACTATATTTCTATAAATAATTGTTCATATAAATATAGTTTCATTTTTATTGAATTTAAATAAGATAATTACTTAAGGATGATATTTAGCATGTCTATCTGTAGCACCTTTCTACAGCTTCTAATAATCTATCCAATGCTTCTTTAAGCACCTTTGTTGGACATGCTAAATTTATTCTCTCGAATCCTTTACCCTCATCGCCAAAAACATAACCTTCATCTAAGAAAAACATCGCTTCTGTTGTCATAAATTTTTCTAATACCTTATGATCCTTCTCCAATGTTCTAAAATCTAGCCATTGCAAATAAGTTCCTTCTAGGTTTATTATATTGACCTCAGGAATATTACTCCTAAAAAAGTCTTCTACAACTTTTCTATTCTTATTTATAGTCTGTATAAGTTCCTCAAGCCATTGCTCGCATTCATTATAAGCAATTTCACATGCTTTATATCCAAAAATATTAAGACCTAAATTTCCTGTAGACTTTCTACGTTCATACCTGACTTTATCTCTTATTTTTTTATTTTTAATAACAATATTAGAAACTTGAAGACCTGCTAAGTTAAAAGTCTTACTTGGTGCTGTACAAATAACTGAATCATTCGCAAATTCTTCAGATATATTTGCAAAAACTGTATGTTTAAACCCTGGCATTATTAGATCAAAATGAATTTCATCAGATACTACAATAACATTATTTTCACTGCATATTCTACCAATATTTTTTAACTCATCTTCACTCCAAACACGTCCGACTGGATTATGTGGATTACATAAAATTAGTAATTTGGTATCCTCTAATTTGGCCTTCTCTTCGAAATCTTCAAAATTTATTTCATAATGATCTTCATTAAGTATTAATTCACTTTTTATTATCTTTCTATTATTATCTATAATTGCTTTATAAAAAGGATAGTATACTGGAGTCATCACTAAAACATTATCTTCCTCTTTAGTAAGCGCTCTAACAATTGTATATAGTGCTGGCACAACACCTGAGAATTCAGTAATCCATTCTTTCTCTATATTCCATGTATGTCTTCTTTCCATCCAATTGCATACTGCTTTATAATACTTATCTGTAGCTTCTGTATATCCCATAATACTAGAGTCTATATATTCTTTAAGCCCTTCAATAATTTCTGGTGGATTTTTAAATTCCATGTCTGCAACAGAAAAAGGCACTATAGATTCACTAACATCATTATTAATTTTTCTCATCAAATTCCATTTACTTGCACCTACATTATTTCGAGATACTAGTGTTTCAAAATCATACTTCATTAAAAATACCCTCCTTAATAATTTTTATTGCCTCATGTGCTTATTCATGTAATTCTAAGGGCAGACCATCTGGATCACTAAAAAAAGTAAATTTCCTATTTGTATATTCATCTATTCTAATTGGCTCTGTTTCAATCCCTTTTTCATTTAGCTCTCTTATTACTTCTTCAATATCTTTTACATGAAAAGCTAAATGTCTCAGTCCACATGCTTCTGGATATGATGGTCTCTTAGGCGCATTTGGCATAGAGAAAAGTTCAATTTCACTACTTCCTATCTTTAAATCCAGTTTATATGAATCCCTATCTTTCCTATAATTTTCTCGTATTATTTCAAATCCTAATATATTTACATAAAAATTTTTTGATACTTCATAATTAGACGCAATTATCGCAATATGATGTATATGATTTATATCCATAAAATTCTCCTTTTTAAGCACTAAATTATATAAAATTATATATTTATGTTTTATAAAAAACAAGATGCAAAATTATAGGGATGATTATAAAATAATCATCCCTAATATTGTGAAAATATTATTACTTATTAAATACTTACATTACTTTCCCGGGCAATATTGCATCTAATATTCCAATAACTAAAGCAGCTAAAATTGCTCCAATGATAGATACTGCCATAGTTGGAACAAAAAATTGAGCCACATATAATATTATTGCTGCTATGAAAAATCCTTTTATACCTCTTCCAAAAGGTGATGCATCAACACCCATGAACGCCTCTACTAGATAATCTATTACACTTATTACCACCGCAGCTATTAAAAATGACCACATTCCTGTAATAGTAAAGCCAGGTGTTAAGAAAGATGTTATGCCTAAAACTACAACTGTTAAAACCAATCTTATAATCCATCCACCTATGCTCCTGTTATTAGAACCCTCTTTTGCTGAATGTTCTTTATCATGTACCATAAATAATTACCTCCTTAAATTAAAAAATTAATTTTATTTGGGTGTAATTATATTGTTCCCACCTTATAAAAATATATTATGTTTTTTATATGTAATATTAATTAGTATATAAATGATACTTCCAATACTGTATAAATAATCAAATTAAACAAATTTTCCTTGCTCAGGTCTTGCAATTTCATAAAAATTATCTATGAGATATTTTAGATGCTCTCTCAATTCGCTCCCTTCCATGGGCTTTCCATAACTTGGAATTTCCAAGTTAGGTTTTAACTCCCAAAGTAAAATAACTAAGTTTATTTTAAAAAAACTTTAAATTTCTAGGATTCATTTCTTAAAGTTATACTTAATATTTCTGGCATATTAAATAATCTTATACCGGGTTTACTATGTCCCATTCCTCTACTTACAATAAGCTTTTTCGTATCTATTGTATAAATTCCACTGTTATACTTAGGGAAAAATTTTCTTTCTGGAGAAAGTATTCCACCTATAAATGGTAATCTAATCATTCCTCCATGAACATGTCCTGATAAAACTAAATCTATGTCAAATTTTGTATATTCTTTAAAATATAGTGGATTATGAGCTAATAATATATTATATTCTTTGGAATCGCACCTCTTTAATACTTTCCCAATTACTTCTTCTATATTTGAAGGCCTATTTCTTGTTTTATAAAATGAAAGAGGGATATTTATGCCATAAATATTAAGACAACTACCCTTTTCTTGAATAGTGAGTTTTTCATCATTTAGTATAGTTATATTAAATTCACTCAGCCTTTTTGTAATAAAATCTAAATCGTGTTTTTTTAATCTCTGTTCATGGTTACCTATAATATAATATATTTTATAACTTTTACTCAAAGTTTCTGCTAGCTTAAAAAAAACGCTAAAATCTTTATCATATTTATTAACCATGTCTCCAGTCATAACGATAATGTTTGGAGCTTCAGTATCAATTTTTTTAATCACCTGGAAATTATCTTTTCCGATAAAATTATAGTTATGAAAATCTGATAAATGAATTATCTTAAATTTATTAAATTCTTTTGGAATCTTATTACTTTTTATTTCATATTTAGATAATTTTATAATTTTATTATCTAAATATATTAATGCAGAGATTAAAGCAAAACCTGATAATGTCAATAAATTTTTAATCATTTATTTACTCCATTTCTTTCAATACTATTTTTTATACCTCTAAATCTCATTCTCAATCCTATATATCAGCTCATCAACTGCACTTGATATGCTCTGTATTAAATCTATTTGGCTCTTATCTATTATTTGTAATTTTTTTATCGACATACTTTCCAATAACTTCATTCTTACTACTACATTATTAAGCAATTCCTTTGAATTGCTTTCCTCTACAATAACAAAATCCTTCCAAAACAATAATGGTAAGATCAATATCTCTGATACAGCATATCCTATACTAAAAAATTCTTTATAGTTAGAACAACCATCATGGCAAAACATTATTAAATACTCGCCTAATGATTTAAATAGATTATCCTTACCATCAGTCCTGCACAACATGAGCTCTATTACATTTACAATGCCATCTATCACTAAATATCTTAAATTATCGGGTAAATTTGATATTATGCTAGAAGAAAAGTAATTAATTATTTTTGAAAATTCAGCTTCATTTGTCTCATCTCTTAAATTGCCATTTCCGTCTAAAAGCACACTTGCCTTGTGGTAATCAAATGGATTAATCTGGATTTCAGTTTTTATATATATATTCTTTTCTGATATCAAATTAAATAAACAATTTACATAATCGTATTTTGCATTTATAGATATAATTTTTTCCTTGTTTTTACTAATCTCTTCTCCATATCTACTGATAAATTCTTTCGAAAATCCCTGTCCATCAATAGAAACACATTTGCTTACCTTAGGAGAGAATATTGATACATATTGAGCCTTGTTCCCGCCCTTAGAATGGCCTGATACCGTAATATCACTATATTCAAGGTTATTTATATATTTTAAGGCCTCTATTTGTTCAAGTGTATCATATTCATAAGCACCTTTACCATTGTCATTCCATTCTTTTGTTGTAGCTGTTCCCCTAAAAATTACTGTTGCATTCCCCTCCTCGTTTACAAAGCAGGCATATTCCATTCCATTATTATAATCATTTATATTCTTAATTCTTAGATTACTTAAATTTGGTTTAACTTTTATTTGATTTAATATCATTATCCATTCTTTTGTATCCATTCTTATTATACAATCTCCAATGGCTTCCATAAGATAGTCAAAATTCTCACTTTTTAATAAATTATCTACAAGATTTATAAGTTTTTCGTTTTCTTTTATATCCCATTTTAAATATATCAGATTATCTAGAAGTATCAACTCTTCATAAGTCAAACTGTTCATTCTTCCTCCATATAACATTAGATTGATTATCTTTATATTAATAAATTATTCATATAATATAAAAATAAACCTATAAATCTCAGTTATATGAAATCTATAGGTTTATTATCTTAAAATATCATCTATTGCATATATAAGTTTAACATAAGTTTCTCGAACTTATTACTTAAATACCTAAATAAATAGCTTAGCTATAAATATAATAAATGCTGAAAGAGCTGCTGTTATTGGAATAGTTAAAATCCAAGCCCAAACTATATTTTGAGCAACTCCCCATTTTACAGATTTAATTCTTTTAGAAGCTCCTACTCCCATTACAGTTGTTGAAATAATGTGAGTTGTACTTACTGGGGCGTGAAATAGTGTTGCTAAAAATATTACAGCTGCGCCTCCTGTTTGAGCCGCAAATCCATTTACTGGTGTAAGTTTTGCCATCCCGCTTCCCATTGTTTTGATAATTTTTTTTCCTCCAGATGCTGTTCCAAGAGCCATAGCTATAGCACAACATGCTATAACCCATGTTGGCACTTCAAATGTACTGATAAGTCCACCACTTAATAATGCCATAGTTATTAATCCCATAGACTTTTGAGCATCATTACTTCCATGATTTAATGCCATAAGTGAACCAGCAACAACTTGTAATTTCAAAAAGATTTTATTTATTATTCCAGGCTTAAATGGTTTTAATATCCAATTTAATAATATCATTAATATGTATCCCACTGTAAAACCAATAATTGGTGCAATAAATATCCATATTACAACATCATGAAAAAGATTATACCAATTTACTACATCAAATTTCAAATTATAAGCTATTCCGCCACCAACTAGTGCACCTATTAACGCATGAGATGAACTACTTGGAATACCAAAATACCATGTTATTATGTTCCATATTATTGCTGAAATTAAAACTCCTAATATAACCCATTGAGGCATAGAATTATGACTTACTATGTTTTCTCCTACAGTTTTTGCAACCGCTGTTCCTGAGAATGCACCAATGAAATTAAAAATTGCACATATTACTATAGCTGTTTGCGGCTTAAGCGCTCTTGTTGTAATAGAAGTAGCTACCGCTGTTGCTGTATCATGGAATCCATTGATAAAGTCAAATATTAATACTGTAATTACTATTAATACTGTTATAGTCATAGTACTAAACATTCTTAATGACAACTCCCTCTACAATATTTGCAATTTTTTCACACTTATCAATAGTGTTTTCTAATATTTGATATATTTCTTTCCATTTTATAATTTCTATAGGATCTTTTTCATTTCTAAACAAGTCACCTACTGTATTTCTAAATAAACGATCTACTTCACTTTCTATTTGGTTTATTGTTACTATCTTTTCATTTATATTATTTTTACCAGCTATTAAATGAAGTTCATCCATTAATTCAGATATGAGTTTTGTAGATTTTATTATCATATCAGCTAAATATTTTGCTGGTTCTGTACTTTCAGTAACGTTAAACATTACAAATCTATGTATTGTTGAGTTGATTAAATCTAAAATGTCATCTAATCTTTTAATCAATAAGTACATGTCTTCTCTATCAAAAGGAGTTATAAATGAATCATTTAATTCTTTAACCATAACATTTACTAATCTATCACCGTTATGTTCTAATTCTTCGATCTTGCTAACATTAAGTTCAATATTGGATAATGAGTTTAGGCTTTCTCTTAATACTTTTGCACCTTCCTCTACATTTTGTGCAGCTTCTATAAACATTTTATAGAATTTATCTTCTTTTGGATTTAAATTAAACATATTATCACATCTCCCTATAAAATATAAATATTCGACATATTGTTAAATATCATAATCCAGTAACAAGTATATTCTATTTTGTAACATTTTTAAACTCTTTTTAAAAAACTTAACCTAATTTTAATATTACTCACCTTATTTTAACAATTGTAGTATTTCTTGAATCACTTCAAATTATGTTATCTTACTACTAAAAAATTAATAGCCAACATCTACTCCTTTATCAATTGATAATAATCATATGATATCTTTTATTAATTTCAAGTAAAATTTAATAATAATAATATTATCATTACTTGATCAATTTATTAGGTGATAAAGTATTAATATTACTTGGCTTAAATAAGTAAATTAAAATATTTAAAGATAATATAAACGAACACTATTCTTTATGCTATAACTTGCATAATTTCATTATACGAAATATAAATGTATTATATATAATTGAATCCGATTTTCCCTCAAAATATATTAATAGAAAATACTTATTAAATATATAATAAAATTTAATATTACATAAAGAATATTTAAATATACTCATAATCATATGAAAAAACACGTATACATTCATTTTATAAATTTCAATTGCATATGTAAAGAAAATTATAAAAATACTCTTCCAAATAATAAACTGTAAAAATTATATTATTCTATATTTTAATATAATTCCAAGAAAAACCTCGATATTTAACATCGAGGTTTTTCTATAATTTTAAATCACACTCAAATTAATGTTCTAATCTTTTTTTACTCTTGGGAAATATACTGTATGAAGTAACTCATGAGCTTTATTACTTAATGGATGATCTAAATATTTTTCATATATAGCAAGTACTTCTGGATTTTCATTTGATCTTCTAAGTGTCTTTGATCTATCTATATTATTCAATCCTTCTGCTCTTTTTTGCAATGCTGCCTGCTTATTTCCCTTTGTTTTAGGTTGACCACCACCGCCGATGCATCCACCTACACACGCCATTATTTCTATTGCATGGAAGAATTCTTCTCCTGATCTTATTTTATCTAACATCTTAGCTGCTTCCCTAAGTCCATGAGCAACACCTATTCTTAATTTTATATCTCCAGCTTCAAGTTCGCAAACTCTGAATCCATCCCAACCTCTAAGGCCTTCAAATTCTATATTATCGAATCTTTCTCCAGTCATCTTTTCAAGAGCTGTTCTTGTAGCTGCTTCTATAACTCCACCTGTTCTACCAAATATAATTCCAGCTCCAGTGTATTCTCCCATAACTGTATCTATTTCTTCATCTTCAATTTCTTTTAAGTTTATTCCTGAATTTTCAAATATTTTAATAAGTTCTCTTGTTGTGATTACATAATCAACATCATAGTTCATATCTACTGAAAATTCTGCTCTTGAAGCTTCATACTTCTTTGCAATACATGGCATAATAGCAACTGAAGTAACTTCATCTCTTGAAAGCCCCTTCTCTTTTGCCCATATTTCCTTAGCCACTATAGCAAACATCTCCATTGGAGATTTAGCTGAAGAAGGAACATCTAACATATCTCCATAATTCTGCTCTATAAATTTAATCCATGAAGGACAGCATGAAGTAAGAATTGGAAGTTTTACACTCTCATCCCCAGCTAGATGTCTTTCAAGTCTTTCTTGAAGTTCTGCAGCTTCTTCCATTATTGTTAAATCAGCTCCCCAGCTCGTATCAAACACATAATCTACTCCTAGTTTTCTAAGACCTGCTGCTATTTTCTTTTCAACATTCTCTCCTGGTTCAAAGCCAAAAGCTTCACCTATCGCAACTCTAACTGCTGGTGCCATCTGAGTAATTACAACCTTATTAGGTGTTGCTAAATCTCTAAGAAATAACATAGTATTATCTCCTGCACTTATTGCATCAACAGGACATGCAGAGACACATGCTCCACAATGTGTACATCTATTATAATCTATTTCATGTTTCTTTTTTAATTCTCCATTTATGCAATCAACAGGACATGCTCTTTTACAAGCTCCGCATCCAATACATTTTTTAGTAATTGTTAATTTTACTAAATGGTTACATTGTGATGTATAACACTTCTTTTCCTCTATATGTTCTTCAATTTCTTCATAGAATTTGTCTATTATTTCTTCCATGATATTATGCTTTTGGTTCATCTTACTTTTCACTGTCACTGCAAGATTTCTCAAAAGATAAATCTCACGCATATTAGACACACCTTTACTTATTCTGTTTAATATATTAAACATTTCAGTTATGTCCTCTTTAACAACTTCATAGTTCTTATAAGATCCATCTTTAATTTTTGCTAGTAAATATTCTATATAAAATTTTTCAAATTGAATAATACAGTCTTCTTGTGATAAAACAATAATTGTTCGTGCAATATTTTCATAAAATAGTCCAAAATCAAATTCTTTATCTAAGCTGTCCTCTGTTAAAAAACCACCGAAAGGAAGTCCTATTTGAGCTGCTTTAAAGTTACTTTTGTTTATAAGCCCACCACATAATTGTATTATTTCATTAAGTGTAGCCCCTTCCGGAACTTCTATTATCCCTGGATTGTTAACTTTTCCACATATAGCAATTTTTCTGCCGTTTGACAGTTCTTTTAATTCCTCTTCGCTAAAAACAGAAAAAACTGAACCTAATGCACTTTGTATAAAAGATTTTTTATTATCTCCCATAATATTCACTCCTTAACATTTTGTCTTCTTTTTATTTTCAAATCTAATCATATAAAATATATATTATTTAGTATAATTGTTTATTATTTTTAACAAAACCGTCGCATAATAATCTATTGTATCTATTAACGCACTATTTTAATAAAGAAAATCCATATATATGATACACCATATTTCGAGAATTTTTCAAGTTAATAAAACTTTCTTAACACGTTTAATAATAAACTTATTATCCTCCCCCTTAAGTTAATAACGAGATAAATACGAAGCTCTCAATTTTATGCATCGCCAGTCTATTATAACATATATTTATAGAAAATTATTAAATATTATATGATTATTTTATAAAAAAAGACAACAAATTTATTAATAATAAATTTGTTGTCTAAAATAAGTATTATTTTAGAATAATCTCCAAGCTATGTACCGCATTTTATCAAAATAGTAAGATAATAAATATTTATAAAAACACAATTTAACGTAAATTCTGAATATATTAATTATTACCTATCAATATTCTTACTTAAATACTCCTTAATATCTAGTAAATTCTCAAAGCTTTTATGACAATACTTTAGTATATCATTGTCGGCTTTCTTAAGATCTTCTACATGTACTCCTATCATTTTAGCTTTATGAGCCCCTTCAATGCCTGCAGCTGAATCCTCTATAACAATGCAATTTTCAGGATTTACACAAAGCTTTTTAGCAGCCTTTAGAAATATTTCTGGATCTGGTTTAGATTTTACTACATCATCACCATAAACCATGACATCAAAATCTTCTTTGATATCAGTATTTCCAAACTGAATATTGGCTCGTTCTCTTTTAGCAGATGTCGCAAGAGCTATTCTATATCCTCTCTCTTTTAGAAACTCTAAAATTTCCTTCGCCCCTTCTTTAATAGCAACTTGACCACTTTCTACTGCATTCTTTAATTCCTTATCTTTTTCTTCATACATTTGTTTTATAGGCAAGTTTTCCCCATATAACTCTAAAAATTTCTTGATTACGTTTTTCCGTCCTCTTCCCATTACAGAAATATAAACATCATCAGTCATATTATATCCATACTTCTTAAAAATCTTTTTCCAAGTCTCTAAATATACTCTCTCTGTATCGAATATAACTCCATCCATGTCAAATAACACCGCTTTTATTTTTTTCATTATTCCCCCGTGAATTAATTTTTTATTTAATGAAAATTCTATCTTTTTTTAAAGACCTTTTAAATGGCATTTATATAATCCCAAATTATTTATAAGAAATCTACATATCTATACCCTTTAAAACATCTTGATTAAATTTCTCAATTCCGATTCTATCAATAAAGAATCCCAACTTTTCCCCTGCTTCTGCATTTTCTATATAATATTCAAAAATATTATCAACTAAACTTAATGCTTGGCTTTCTGTTATATCTTTAGCAATAATATCTGCCATTCTTGGGTTATAACCTCCTGATCCCCCTGCTACAACAATAAAACCGGTTTTATCTGCTATCACTCCAATATCTTTACTATAAACACTTCCACAAGCGTTTCTACAGCCTGCTACTCCTATTTTAGTCCTACATGGCATTTCCATCCATTGATATTTTCTTGAAAGTTTCATTCCTGTCCCAATTGTGTTATATTTAGATCTTTTACAGTATCCAGCTGGACATATTTCAACATTCTTAACTGAATTTTGTGTTTTAACTGCTGGTTCCATTCCAAGTTCATTCCAAATATTTTCCAAGTCTTCTTGCTTAAGATTAGTTATTAATATTCTTTGCCCTGAAGTTATTTTTAATATACCATTATATTTTTTTGCTACATCCACAATTTTTTGCATAGTTTCTATAGTAATAAAACCGCCTGGAATATGCGGAGTTATTCCAAAAGTTCTCTTTCCATTACTTATCTTCTGAAGATTTCCAAAACTCATATTATATCCTCCTCTTATGTGTATTAATAATATTTAATACTAGATTAATGTTTATTTTATCATATTTTTAACATAAATAATTATTTACAGTTGATAAATTCTTCTTAAAAATAACTTTTTAATATTAGTGACACACCTATTTATGTATCCAAAATAGTTTTTGCTAATAACTGTATCTGCAATTCTAAAAATGAAACTCGTGATATCCTAACCAACTCATATCACTAAACGTTTGAAATGGTTCCCACGATATTCTAAACAAATTCTTGCCTGAATCCATTTAATATATTACTTAAAAATTTTATAAGTTTATGGCTTTATTTATTGAGTAGGAAGAAAATAATTCCATTATTAACTTGATACGCGTTCTTCCCCGGTATATACTATTAATAATGCTATTTAATATATTATTAACCTATATTTTACTTATGTTTATGAATATTTATTTAGCCATAATACTCTATATACAGAAAGGTTCTGAAATATAATGATTTCAACTAAAGATAATTCTTCTTTGCTTAAAAACAAATCATTAAGACTATTAATGACAGCACGTGTATCCACTAATTTCGCATATCAAATGATTACAGTTGCTATTGGATGGCAAATGTATTCATTAACTCATTCGGCATTTTATTTGGGTCTTGTTGGACTAGTTCAGTTTTTACCAATGCTTTTTCTCTCTCTTTTTGTCGGACATATATCAGATAGATATGATCGCAGAAAAATAGTAACCTTAAGCCAAATAACTCAAAGCGTTTTTATTTTTATTATGGCTTTTGGGAATTATAATGATTTAATTACTAAAGAGCGATTTTTAATTCTCATTTTCTTTATAGCGGTAGCTCATTCTTTTGAAGGTCCACCAATGCAAGCTTTATTGCCTAATATTGTTAGTAAGAAGATTTTCCCGCGAGCCTCTGCTTTAATGTCTTCAGTTTCAGAGTTTGCAGTCATTATAGGACCAGCTGTTGGTGGAATTTTATATGTTTTTGGCCCGACACAAGTTTTTTTATTAACTGGTATCTTATATTTAATATCAGGTATTCTTATATATCAGATTTCAATTAAGAAAGAAATTTTTAAATCTGAGCCAACTAGTATAAAATCCTTATTCGCAGGAATATCTTTCATAAAGAGTAGACCTATAATACTTGGGGCAATATCCTTGGATTTATTTGCTGTATTATTTGGTGGCGCAACGGCCTTACTTCCAATTTATGCAAGTAGCATTCTAATGATAGGTTCATTTGGTTTAGGGATACTAAGATCTGCTCCTGCCGTTGGAGCATTATTAATGTCTGCTTATCTTGCAAGAAAACCATTAAAGCACAAAGTAGGAAAGACAATGTTCATAGCTGTTATATTCTTCGGTTTATCTACTATAGCTTTTGCAATATCTAGATCTGTTATAATATCTTTCATTGCTCTTTTAATTTTAGGTGCTTCTGATGTAATTAGCGTTGTTATACGATCTACACTTGTTCAACTTAATACTCCAGATTATATGAGAGGAAGAGTTAGCTCTGTAAATATGATATTCATAGGAACTTCTAATCAGCTTGGTGAATTTGAATCAGGAATTACAGCGTCTTTATTCGGGACTGTTCCCGCTGCTCTTATTGGAGGCATTGGAACTATAGCAGTTGTAATGTTATGGATGAAATTATTTCCTTCTATATTACATGTTGATAGATTTGAAACAAGCAAAAACTAAAAATGTATTTTTAGTTCATGAATTTCTTAATTAAATATTTTAAATAAAAAAACTTTAAATAGTATTATAGTAACTATTTAAAGTTTTTACTTTGCAATAATCAATGCGCTGCAACATTTATAATAAATTTATTTATTTCTTATTAAATTTGATGTATCTATGATATAGCAACAAAATTACTATACAAATTAAATATTAATCTAACTATTCCCCATTTTTATAGAAACCCTATTTCTCCCTAAGCTCTTCGCTTCATACAAAGCTTTATCTGCAAATTTAATCATATTCTCCAAATCTCGTTCCCTAACTGATGTAAATATCCCAAAAGAAGATGTTATCTTTATGCATTTATTGTCATGGAGTATTTCCAAATTTTCAATCCTTCTTCTTATTGTTTCACCAATCTCTAAAGCTTTTTCTGAATTAGCATTATCTAGTAGAATTAAAAATTCCTCTCCCCCATATCTTCCTATATAATATTTTTTTCCCAATAATTCTTTACAAATATTCATTACCTTTTTTAAAACAACATCACCTGTAGGATGCCCATAAGTATCATTAATATTTTTAAATTTATCTATATCCATCATTAATAGAGACATATGTTTCTTATCTGAACAAGCTTCAATTTTTTCTTTAGCAATTTTGTAGAAATACTTTCTATTATATACACCTGTCAGAACATCAGTGATACCGTAGTACTCAAGTTTCTTAATCATTAAAACTTGTTCAGTATTATCACTCAAAACAATAACTTTTCCCTTTCCTCTGTTATTATTAATTAGTGTAAGTTTTCCTTTAAAATAATAAAGTTTGTTTTTGATTTTAATTTCACAGTTGAAACTCGTTTCTTTTTCTTCATATATATATTTGATAATTTCCTGATACTCTTTAAACTCTGTGTATACGTCTTGTCCTATTGACATCTTTGATTTTATATTAAAAATTTTCTCTGCTATATTATTCATATCTATTATTTTATTTTCTTGGTCTAACACTAATATTGCTTCAGAAATATTATCAAAAATAACATGTCTAGCAATGGTAGCTGTTTCAAAGATATTTGATTTAAACAAAGCATATGTATATATCAAACAAAATACTCCCATAAAAATCGGAACTATATCTATTCTTATAGACGTAATCCTTGACATGTATATCCAATATCCAATCCAAGGAATAAATGATGTAAGCATGATTTTAAAACTTCTCTTTTTATATAAACTGTTTTCTTTTCTATAAAAAATTAAATACAAACTGTTCCCTACTATGAAGCATACATTTACAAAAATTACGCAGATAACATATACAATACCTGGTTTAAGATTTGCAATATATAGATTATCTGCAATGTCAACTGTATAACTTTTATAGAAAAGATGATGATAGTCATTAGTAATATTTAATGCCACTAATATCGTAGGCAACGAAAATAACAACATATAGAGCTTTTTAGTAATATACCTACTTTTATTGGTATATTCTAGAGCCATGATAACCCAAAAAGCCGGAATGGATGCTATTCCTATATACTCTATTCCAGTAAACAATTTCATAAAAGTTAAATTAGGACATATTAACTCAAAAGAATAAAATAAACTATATATAAAAACACTTAAAATAACACCTAAAAGACCATTTAAATGTATTCTTCTTTTTTTATAAAATAAAAATATGCATAGTTGAGCCGAAACAAATGCCGTTAAAAACATTGCAAGAAATATTATATAATTAAACATCTAATATCCTCTTTCATAATCACTAATTCTTTAATAAATTATTATCCTCAAGTCAATTTTGACTTTGGGAATTATAAACCTATCCTATCATTATATATTATAAAACCCATGTTATTCCATTTCAATAACTATTACAATATATTTCTGTAGTTAAAGATTTCTCTATCAATCTTTACTCAAATCAACGTGATTTTGTGAAACTTTCAATTAGCGAATATATTTTCTTTTTATTCTTTTTAAAATACCAAAGCTATTCAATCAACCTTTTTTAAGTTATGCACAGATTTTACTGGAATATAAATTTCTAAAGAATAAAAAAAATCAAGTAGCTACAACGGCTACTTGATTTTCTTAAAATTTAATCCTATTCCCACAATGAGGACAAAATTGAAAACTTGGATCAACTTCCATACCACAGTTCCTGCATATACCACTATTATGATTATCTCTATAATTACTGCTTTCTAGCTCCTCAAGATCCCAATAAGTTATATTTACAGGCTCGTTATTCTCAATGGCTTTTCCTTTGTCCACTGAAATACTAAATTTAGTTCCACATCCATCACATATTATATAATATTTTATATTCCACCTAAAAAGCGGAATAAAGAAAAAATAAAAATAATTAAAATTTTTTATCAGCTTTCCACGAAAAACTTTATTACATTTTTTACAGTTTAAATTGTCTAAAATCTTTATTTCTTTATTTTTATTCTCAATACCAAATATACCTATAAAAAACATACAACCATTTACCTCTATCTATAAATATTATTATATATATCTTTAAATACTAAGTATACATTTAGAATCCTTATAAATCAAGTTATTCAATTAGGACCACAATATTGGAACTTAATTGTAATATACATTATCTATTTTATTAAAGTATTTACATTTTTAATTCTATTCAGGCTTTATTGTATCTAGATAAGTAAACTTGCCATCTTTAACTATCTTCAAAACAGCTTCTTTTACTGCATTATTGTTTTCATCAATTGTTATTACTCCTGCTGCACCAGGAAAATCTTTTGTTTTTGCTATTTCATCTCTAATTTTAACTGGATCTGCAGAATTAGCTCTCTTAATTGCATCTAAAATTACTAGATATGCATCATACCCTAATGCTGTAGCTGCTGCTGGCTCCTTATTATATTGCTTTCTATATTCATCAAGAAAAATTTTAGATTCTTCAGTTATAGGTGTCTCAGTTGCAAAAAATGTTGAAAATACAGTTCCTTCAACATCCTCTTTACCTATATCTAAAAATTCCGGTGTCTCCCAGGTATCAGCTCCAATTATTGGTGCTGTAATTCCAAGTTGCCTTGCCTGCTTTATTATCATTGCTCCTTCAGTAAAATTCCCTGGAGCAAATATTACATCAGGATTGCTTCCTTTAATATTTGTAAGCTGTGCTGAGAAATCCTGATCTCCTGTGTTATAATTTGCTTTTGCTACAACAGCATTATTATCCTCAGTTAGCTTTTTAAATTCATCAGTAAAGAATTTGCAGATTCCAACTGAGTAATCACTTGAGACCTCTTGAAGAATTGCTACCTTTTTAGCCTTTAACTTATTAGCTGCGTATTTTGCCATAACAGTTCCTTGAAAAGGATCAATAAAGCAAACTCTAAAGTAATAATCATTTCCTGCGGTTACTAAAGGGTTTGTACAAGTTACCCCTACAGCTGGAACCTTAGCTTCCTGTACTATATCACCTGCTGCCATAGAGAAACCACTTCCATAGCTTCCTATAATAGCATTAACATGCTCCTGCTCAATAAGGTTTGCAGCTGCACTAGCTGCTTCAACTTTATCAGATTTATTATCTGCAAAAACCAGTTCAACTTTTTTACCAAGAACAGTTGGATAAATCTTGTTTGCAAGTTTTGCACCTTCTGTTTCTAATTGTCCACCTGCTGCATTTGCACCTGTCATTGGTTCAAACACACCTATTTTTATTACATCACTATCCTCATTGGCTTTTGTGCCTGATTTTGAATTACAACCTCCTAAAGTAAAAGAAGTCATCATAGCTATAACCAAAAGCAATGAAATTTTTCTTTTCATATATATATCCCCCTAATATCTAAGTATTAATTTAATCTTATTGACGTACAAAATAAGAGCAACAAAATAGTAACTCAAAGAATTCTAATATCCCAGCATTTATTTCTTATAATATACATCTCTTAGTTCAATTAAAATTATCTTTTTCTAAAAACTTATATTTTAATTTAATGTATTGTAATAATAAAGGCAAAATAAATTCCTTAAATAAAAAAATAACAAGTCAGTATTTTTCTATTTTCTGACTTGCTATTTCTCCTCTAAATACGAAAATTCTCATATTACAAAGCTTCACCAAGATAAGCTTTTTTAATTTCATCATTAGAAAGTAATTCTTGCCCTGAGCCACTTAGTGTTATTCTTCCAGTTTCCATAATATAGCCAATATCAGCTATTTTTAAAGCTGCATTTGCATTTTGCTCAATTAGTAGAACTGTCATGCCTTCTTCATTAATTTTCTTTATAATTCCAAATAATTCTTTTACAATTATTGGTGCAAGTCCTAAAGAAGGCTCATCCATCATTATTAACTTTGGTCTTGACATAAGTGCTCTTCCTATTGCAAGCATTTGTTGCTCACCTCCTGAAAGAGTTCCCGATAATTGCCAAGTTCTCTCCTTAAGTCTTGGAAAAAGTGAATATACCTTTTCCAAGTCTTCTTGAATACCTGATTTATCCTTTCTTGTATAAGCACCTATTTTTAAATTTTCCAGTACTGTAAGATCTGAAAAGACTTTTCTTCCTTCTGGAACTAATGCTATTCCTTTTTTCACCATAAGTTCTGTATTAAGCTTAGTTAAATCAGTTCCATCATCCAAATTTATAGTTCCACTCTTTGGTTTAACTAGACCTACTATAGATTTTAATGTAGTACTTTTTCCTGCTCCGTTAGCACCAACTAAAGTTACGATCTTCCCCTCTGGTACCTCTAAGCTTATTCCTTTTAACGCTTCAATTCCACCATAGGCGACTACTAAATTATCAATTTTAATCATCTTCAGCTACCCCCAAATATGCATCTATAACCTTTTTATCATTTTGTATTTCAGAAGGTGTACCTTCAGCTATAGTAATTCCATATTCAAAAACCTGTATTCTATCTGATAACCCCATAACCATATTCATATGATGCTCTATCATAAATATAGTTAAATCAAATTTATCCTTAATTTCTCTAACAAAATCTGTAAGTTCATCAGTTTCTGTAGGATTCATTCCTGCTGCTGGTTCATCAAGAAGAAGAAGCTTCGGATTAGTAGCAAGCGCTCTTGCTATTTCAAGTTTTCTCTGCATTCCATATGGAAGAGAATTTGCTTTCTCATTTTTTAACTTTTCAAGACCTACTTCTTTTAAAAGCTCTAAAGATTTCTCAACCATTTCTTTTTCTTCTCTTTTATATCTAGGAAGCTTTAACATAGCTTCAATACAGTTTGACTTAATATGAACATGATTTCCTATTAAAACATTGTCAAGTACACTCAAATCTTTAAAAAGCCTTATGTTTTGAAATGTTCTTGCTATACCAGTTTGAGTTATTTTATCTTGTCTCATTCCAGTAATATTAGTATCATTAAAGATTATTTTTCCCCTTGTAGGAGTATACACATTAGTGATCATATTAAAGGCTGTAGTTTTACCAGCCCCATTAGGTCCAATTAAGGAAATTATTTCTCCTTGATTAATTTGAAGGTTAAAGTCTTTTACAGCCGTAAGTCCTCCAAACTGCATAGTCGCATTTTGTACGTTTAATAATGCCATTACTTGTCCCCTCCTTCTTCTAGAGGTTTGTTATTAGAATATTTAAATATTGATTTCCACGAAAATTCTTTTGTGCCCATTATTCCATGTCTAAAGAATAATACTATTATCATAAGCAAAATTGAGAAAATAACCATTCTAAGTCCTGGTATCCCTGAAAAACTAAAGATTCCTAAATCAAATTGCTTTTCCATATCCAAAAATCTTAAAGCTTCTCCAAGTATTGTTACGATGAAAGCTGATATAACTGTTCCTGTAACGCTTCCCATTCCTCCAATAACTATTATAAGGAGTATATTGAACGTAAGGCTGAACTTAAACATATTAGGATCAATTGTTCCCATTAAGTTCCCAAGTAATCCACCTCCAACTCCGGCAAAAAAAGCACCAATAGCGAATCCTATTACTTTGTGTTTGAATAAACTTATCCCCATACTTTCAGCTGCAATCTCATCCTCTCTAATTGATTTTAGAGCTCTTCCATATGAACTATTTATAAGCGACAGCAATATTATTATTGTCACAATTGCTACTCCAAAGCTCCAATATAGGTTTGTCATATGAGGAATACCACGAAGACCCAAAGCTCCATTGGTTAGACCTTGTATATTAGTAATAACTATTCTTATAATTTCTGCAAATCCTAAAGTAACAATAGCCAAATAGTCACCCTTAAGCCTTAAAGCCGGAGCACCTATTAAAACTGCTATAAATGCGGATAAAAGACCAGCTATTAACAATGCTACAATAAACGGTACCGATATATGATTAAAAGGCGCCATTAATGGTTCCATAAAGAAATTTTGATTTTTAACTTTTTCACTCATTGTAAGCAATGCAGTTGTATAAGCACCTACCGCTACAAAGCCTGCATGTCCTAATGAAAACAATCCTGTAAATCCATTTATTAGATTTAAGCTTAATCCAAGAACTGTATATATTGCACATAAATTTAAAATTCTAATTTTATAAGAGTCTAAGCTATTATTTGCAACAAATAAGAGTAAAAATACAATTGCAATAAGAGCTATATTTAAAAATTTATTTTTATTGTTCATTTTTACACCTTCTCTGTTAAATTTTTGCCCATTATTCCTGTAGGCTTAAATAGCAATATTACGATTAATAGTATAAATGCTAAAGCATCCCTATACCCTGTAAGTCCAGGGAAAAATCCAATTAACATAATTTCAGCTAGTCCAAGTATAAAACCACCAATAACTGCTCCCTTAATATCTCCTATACCACCAATTACAGCGGCTATAAAACATTTAAGACCTGGCATCATTCCCATAAGTGCAACTATTTGTGGATATTTTACACACCACATCATAGAACCTACTGCAGCTAATCCCGATCCAATAGCGAAAGTAAATGATATTGTCTTATTTACATTTATCCCCATAAGTCTTGCAGTTTCAACATCTTTTGAAGCTGCTCTCATTGCCATACCAATATTCGTATTATTAACTAAGTGTAATAAAACAAATAGTATTACTATTGTAACAACTGGAATTATAAAAGTAAGTCTTTGAATTGAAATTCCACCTATAACTATTACATCTGTAAATAGCTTCACATCTGGAAATGCTTTAGGTCTTCCTCCAAATAAAACAACCGCTAAATTTTCAAGTAAGAAGGATACACCAATAGCTGAAATCAAAGCTGAAATCTTAGGTGCATTCCTTAACGGTCTATAAGCAGTGAATTCAATTCCCATTCCAAGGAATGCTGTTATAACCACTGCGATTATAAAAGCAAAGTACCAAGGTAGTCCAAATGTTGCAACTCCGAAAAATCCGAAATATGCAGCCATCATAAATATATCTCCATGCGCAAAATTTATAAGTTTTAATATTCCATAGACCATAGTATATCCTATGGCTATAAGTGCGTATAAACTTCCTAGTGAGATACCATTTGCTAAATTTTGCATAAATGTGCTTAAATTCATTAAAGTCATATTTTCACCCCTAATTAATTTTCTTCAGGTTTTATTGTATCAAGATAAGTAAATTTACCATCTTTAACTATCTTTAAAACTGCGTCTTTTACTGCATTGTTATTTTGATCTATAGTTATTACTCCTGCTGCACCAGGAAAATTCTTAGTTTTTGCAATTTCATCTCTAATTTTTACTGGATCTGCAGAATTAGCTCTCTTAATTGCATCTAAAATTACTAAATATGCATCATATGATAAAGCTGAAACCGCTGCTGGTTCTTTATTATATTCTTTTCTATATTCATCAAGAAAGACTTTTGATTCGTTAGTTATAGGAGTCTCACTTGCAAAAAAAGTAGAAAATACTGTTCCATCAACATCTTCTTTACCTATATCTAAAAACTCTGGCGTTTCCCAAGTATCTCCTCCAATTATTGGAGTAGTTATTCCAAGCTGTCTTGCTTGTTTTATTATCATAGCTCCTTCTGTAAAATTACCTGGAGCAAAAATCACATCTGGATTACTACTCTTTATATTTGTAAGTTGAGCTGTAAAATCCTGATCACCTGTATTATAGTTAGCTTTAGCTATAATTGCATCTTTATCTCCTGTAATCTTTATAAATTCATCTGTAAAGAACTTACAAATTCCAACTGAGTAATCACTTGAAACCTCTTGAAGTAAAGCTACTTTTTTAGCTTGCAATTTATTTGCTGCATATTTTGCCATAACAGTTCCTTGAAAAGGATCTATAAAACAAACTCTAAAGTAATAATCATTACCAGCTGTTACAAGAGGATTTGTAGCTGAAGCTGCAACTGCTGGAACCTTAGCATCTTGTACAACATCTCCTGCTGCCATGGAGTTTCCACTTCCCCAGCTTCCTATAATTGCATTAACTTGTTCCTGTTCTACAAGATTAGATGCTGCACTAGCTGCCTCAACTTTATCTGATTTATTATCTGCAAAAACTAGTTCAACCTTTTTTCCATTAACTGTCGGATAGAGCTTGTTCGCAAGTTTTACACCTTCTACTTCTAGCTGTCCCCCAGCTGCATTAGCACCAGTCATTGGCTCAAAAACACCAATTTTTATAACATCGCTATCTATATTTGCTTTAATATTTGATTTTGAACATCCCGCCAGCGTAAATGTAGTTGTCATAGCCAGCGCCAAAAGCAAAGAAATTTTTTTCTTCATAAAATAAGCCCCCTAGTATTAGTTTTATTTTCTTAAAGTGTACGCTGCAAAAAAATAATAAATTGACAATAAGATTTCCAAAAAACATAGAAAATAATTAACCAGCTATTCCTTGTTTAAATATTACTATTCTTTTTAATATTTCTATTGAAATTGTTTATATAAATTAATCGCTAAAGTATAAAATTATTAATTTATTAATTTAATCCGACTATTATTAACAAATTATATATTATCCTATATCTGCTCATCTGTCAACCCACGAAAGACATTTGTATTTTCTACAAATATAAATATTAGAACGATATTATTAAAAAACGTTCGTTATGTAGAAATATTATAATAATTTTTACAAGTTAATTTATAAATTGTTATATATTAGTTATGCATTTCTTAGTCTCTATCTCTTTTAATTAATTCTAGAAAGACATTTTCACTTTATCTTTCAGAATATATTAAATTAATTTACATACAATATTTTAACGTTTTTTACCTTTGGCTTATTAAATCTCATTAAAACACAAAAAAAGCTTAATGTTACTAAAATATCACATTAAGCTTTTTTATCTATACAATTTTCTTATAGACTAAAATCCTGCTGGCTCTGATTTAGCACCAGCTTCATGCATTTCTTTGATTGCCTCAACATACATACTTTTATCTTCTACAATCTTAGCAGCTTGCTCATAGCAATATAGTGCTTTATTTAAATCTTCAAGATGATAATAACATGCAGCTAATCTATTGATTAAATCAGGATTTTTCCTGTTTATTTTTAGTGCCATTTTATAATATCTTACCGCACTTTTATAGTTCATACTATATTTATCTCTCTCATTAAATTCTACTATATTTTCTTTACTTAAATATATATTTCCTATACACTCATAAGTTGCACAGATTAATAATTTATGATCTTCCTTTTCATTTTTTGAGATGTTCTTTTCGCCTTTTCTAAGATGATCTAATGCATTTTCTATGTTTCCTAATTCTGCATACGAAAGTCCCATATATATGTGGGTTAATGAATCATCAGAGTCTTTACAATATACATTAAATGCTTCAATCGCATCTTCATTTTTTCCTAACTTTCTACATACTAGACCTTTTATAAAATATGAATAATAATTTTCTTTATTAAATTCAGCTGCTTTTTCTGTGAAATATAATGCCTTATCTAGCTTTCCTTTTTTAAAATCTCCCATTGCAAGATCATTTAAAACTAGTGATAATTGCTTTTCACTTGTTATAGTTCCACCTTTAACATTTATCCTATTCTCTTCTAAAAAACTTTTTATTTTGTCTTGTATATTTTGATTATCTTCCATTTTGTTCCTCACTTTTTATCTTTATTTTAATAACAAATGCCAAAAATGTTAATATTAATTCTAGCATTTTTATTTTCATATATATTTATATATTATTTTTCATTTTATTACAATAAATACTTTATTAAATTTTTAATTTATATCCACTTTATAAAAATGTATGTTTATCTTAATATAATTATCAAAATATATTAAGTATTTTTAATTCATTGTAACTAAAGTCCTCCACTTTCCCCCATAATTATTACGATTATATCCTTATGCCACTTTATCACTGATTTTCCATCCATAATCTCACTCCCGATCTTCTAATTATATCATTTATATAAAACTCATTTTATATTCTCAGTATATATATTACAAATTTTATATATTCAGTATTTTACATTCAAATATTTGTAAAATTCTTTCAACAATATTATATAAATTCAATATTCAATTTCAAATTACTCTATTAGAGGTATCGATTTAAACACAATTAAAATAATCAAAAAATGTAATAAGGAATGAAATAGGATTATTTAACACCAATAATCTTAGTTCATTCCTTATCACATAAATCATACGACAATACAAAGTTACTATATAAACTAACTTTTACTTACTTATATAATTGCATGCATCTATATCTGATTCATACAAACAGCTTTTCTTTTTTGAGTATTCTATATCTATTCTCCTGATGCTAATATAGTATGCACTTATAAGTGGAATACATGCTCCAAGCCATGCTAATGGATTAGCCATACACACGCCTAAAAAACCTAACGGTCGTGATAATATAATTGCAGCGAACGTCCTCATCAACAATTCCATAATTCCTGCTACTGTTGGAATAAAACTTTGCCCTAATCCTTGAAGCGTATATCTATATATAAACAGTAGTGAAAGTAAAAAATAATTTAATCCGTTTGAAGTTAAATATATTTGTGACAACCTAATAACTTCTTTTTGATCATATCCAACAAAAATTCCTGTAAGAAAATAACCTGCAAAAGTATTTATAAGGCCCACTATAATACTAAATGCTACTGATATAAAAACGCATTTCTTTACGCCTTCTTTGATTCTATCAATTTTTTCCGCACCAAAATTTTGTGCTGTGTATGTAGCCATTGTTATACCAAATGACATCATAGGTTGAGTAGCGAGAGTATCTATTTTCTGAGCAGCAGTATATGCAGCTACAGAAGTAGCCCCAAGGCTATTTAATGCAAATTGTAATATAATAGCACCAATTGCTATTATAGATGCCTGAAATCCCATTGGTAGAGAAATTTTAATGTGTTCTAAAAAAGTTTCTTTGGATAACTTTAAGTCACTCTTCTTTAACTTAAGTATGGGCAAATTTCTCTTTATGTACCACATACACAATAATGCCGATACTCCCTGTGCTATAACAGTTGCACAAGCTGCTCCAGTTACTCCCATCTTGAATATTAATATAAATGCAAATTCTAAAATTATATTTAAAATACACGCTACCACTAAGTATATTAATGGCGTTTTGCTATCTCCCAAGGCTCTAATAATATTTGAAAAAAAATTAAAAAACATCGATGCTATTATTCCAATAAATATTACTACTACAAAATTATATGCATCATCAATAATTTCTACAGGTGTATTCATTAGTTCTAATATAGGTCTAGCTAGAATCGTACTTATAGTTGTAAGAATTATAGTTATTATCATGCTAATAACTATGCCTGTGAAGTAACTTTTCTTAACCCCTTCCTTATCATCTGCACCAAATTTTTGCGCAGTAATGATTGAAAGTCCCGATGTTAAACCTTGAGCAAACCCTAAAATTAAAAACATTATGCTTCCTGTACATCCTACCGCTGCTAAAGCATTTACGCCTATTGTACGGCCAACAATAAATGTATCTGCTATATTGTAAAATTGTTGAAATATATTTCCTATTAATAAAGGAATAGTAAACAGCAATATCAATTTTGCCGGATTTCCTTTTGTTAAATTTCTAGTTATTATCATTTAATGTCTCCCCCTTAAAGATATTAGTAAAAATTAATTTATATTAGTCAAACATTTAATACGATATCACAAAAATACCCTATTTGAATTCTGGACTCCACAACTATGTAATTATACGCTTTATATTAATAGAAATATATAAACAAAAAGTACAAAATTTTATATTTAATTTGAATAAAATCACAAAAACAGCAAATCTATATAATTTAAAATTTTAAAAGATTTACTGTTTTTGAAATAAATTATATTTCTTTATTATAATTATTGTAATTTTTTCTTGAATTCGGATTTTTACACCAACTTATCATATTACTTATTCCTTATCTGATAGGTAATAATGAGTAATTGGCTTTAACTTTTCATCCAATTCATATACTAAAGGTATTCCTGTTGGAATATTCAAATTAGCTACATTATCAGCTGGAATATCGTCTAAATATTTAACTAAAGCTCTTAATGTATTTCCATGAGCAGATATTATCACTCTTTTACCTTCTTTCAAATCTTTAGCTATATTTCCTCTCCATTCCTCTAATACACGTCTTTCAGTATCAGCAAGGTTTTCTGTTAAAGGTATTTGTTCTTCATTTAAATCCTTGTACTTATATTCATTCCCAGGGTATCTGGTATCCTCTTTAGTCAATTCTGGAGGTTTTACATTTACAAATCTTCTCCATTTATGAACTTGCTCTTCTCCATATTTTTTAGCAGTTTCTGCTTTATTTAATCCTTGTAAAGCTCCATAATGTCTCTCGTTTAATCTCCATGATTTAAAAACAGGAATCCATGCCAAATCCATCTCATATAATATTATCCATAATGTTCTTATCGCTCTTTTTAGAACTGATGTATAAGCTACATCAAATACAAAACCATTTTTCTTAAGTATTTTTCCTGCTCTTCTTGCTTCCTTTAATCCATTCTCTGACAAATCCACATCTGTCCATCCAGTAAATCTATTTTCCAAATTCCAAAGACTTTCTCCATGCCTTACTAGTACTAATTTAATCATAATCTCACCTTCTAAAGTAATTTATCACAATCACAATTTAATGATAATTAGAAAATTCTTAAACAGTCTCATATAATGAAATCTAAATATAAAAAATTGTGCATAGAAATAAATTTCAATATATATGCTTATCTCTATTAATACCAGTATAGTCGTGTCCCAAAAATTAGTTACACGTTGTATAAGTAGTTATTGCAAATCCTTAAATCTGAATTTTTATATTTAAGGATTCTTTAATTATTATTTTAAATCAAAAAACTTTATAATAAAAAATATGCTCAGATGATAAGTTATCATCTGAGCATATTTTTTATTACCTCGCAATGTCCTACTCTGCCACACAGTCTCCCATGCAGTACCATCGGCGTTATAGACCTTAACTTTCCTGTTCGGAATGGGAAGGAGTGTTACCTCTATGCCATCATCACGAGATTAAGTGAGTTCCCAAATCTACGATTTGGTTTAACGAACTTATGCAAATCGCTTTTGCGATTTGTATTCCTTATTTGTGTAAATTAGCACTCAGCGAACGAATGTGAGTCGAGTTTCCTTTGAAAAAAGACTCTTAATTTACGCTTATACTACATTTACATAAATCTACTACTGTAATTATTCCTTTGAAAAAACCTTGTTCTTTCAAAATTGCACATAGTTTCTTTAATATATATTACAACTTGATTATATTG